>ENA-OQDE01000010-OQDE01000010.1-human-gut-metagenome-genome-assembly--contig:-NODE-10-length-111254-cov-41.736869_pt1 | contig 111254 bp, 122 predicted proteins | sample MGYA00242768_ERZ504595 | MGnify/ENA primary metagenome ERZ504595 (study PRJEB26092, sample SAMD00036307) | human gut metagenome | host: Homo sapiens | study: EMG produced TPA metagenomics assembly...
CGCGACGGCGGCGAGCCGGCTTCTCGGCCTCACGCGCGGCCTCGGCAGCCGCCTCGCGCGCCTTCTCGGCAACAAACGCCGCGGCCGAGGTATCGAGCTGCACCGTCGCGTGCGTACGAGCGGGAGCGGCGACCTCGCCGGCATGCATCACAATGACGCCGCAGGTGCTCGTCTTAACAAACTCGACCATCTTGGAGTCGGTGAAGCCGGTCACGTCGTTGACGATCGAGGCGCCGCAGCGCACGGCCGCCTTAGCAACCGCCACGTGGCGCGTGTCGATCGAGACGATGGCGCCCTCTTTGGCCAGCGCGCGCACCACGGGCAGCACGCGGCGAGCCTCCTCATCGGGATTGACCGGGGTAAATCCGGGGCGCGTGGACTCGCCGCCCACGTCGATGATGTCGGCGCCGGCGTCGAGCATCGCCAGGCCGTACTCGATGGCGGCATCCGGGTCGAAGTGCTCCCCGCCATCGCTAAACGAATCGGGCGTCACGTTGAGGACGCCCATGATGCGCGGACGGTCAAAGCTGAGCTCATACTTTCCGCACCGCCATGTCTTGCTGTCGTTCGCCATGAACATCCTCCTAAAATGCCCACGCCGCCGAGCTTGGGGAGCTGGCGGCGGGGTCGCTTTGCACTCAGTCTTTCTATTGTATCCGCGTACACGGGCTAGAACGCAAACGCGGCCGCGATGTCGCAAGAAATCAGCAGGTCGGCATTTGCATCCTGATCGGTGGGGGCAAGGTTGCATATGGCCAGCGTATCGCCGGTAAAGTAACGCGTAAGGCCCGCCGCCGGATACACCACGAGCGAGGTCCCGCCCACAATGAGGGCATCGGCCGCGGCGATGGCGGCAACGGCACCGGTCAACACATGCTCGTCGAGCGGCTCTTCGTAGAGCACCACATCGGGCTTGATGCGACCACCGCACGCAGGGCACACGGGCACGCCCGCGGCGTCCTCATGCTCGCGCGAGCAAATCCACTCGGCGCTATAGACCGCGCCGCACGACTGGCAAATGTTGCGATGGACCGATCCGTGCAGCTCGAACACGCGCTGCGAGCCCGCCATCTGATGCAAGCCGTCGATGTTTTGCGTCACCACGGCATCAAGCTTGCCGGCGCGCTCCAGCTCGGCCAGCTTGGTGTGACAGCGGTTGGGCTTAGCGTTAAGCGCGATCATCTTGGTGCGGTAGAAGTCGAAGAACTCGGCCGGATGCGCCTCGTAAAAGCTATGCGACAGCATGGTCTCGGGCGGATAGCAAACTGCTGGTGATACAGGCCGTCCACGCTGCGGAAATCGGGGATGCCGCTCGCCGTGGAAACACCAGCGCCGCCAAAGAAGACCACGCGCTTGTGGGTGTCAAACAGATCCGCCAGCGCGGCGGACGCCTGCCTGGGGTCCGATATTGCCTGCGTCATATGAGTCCTCCGTCCTTGTTGATCGGGCGGCGTCGGGCGATATCCCAGCATGCGACCTTTAAGTCAGCATGCGCGGGGCCCGCCCCGCCCCTGTTGCGCTAATCTTAAGCCTGCCAACCCCGTCGAAAGGACACCATGCCTCAGACTTACACTTTCGCCTCGTGGAACGTCAACGGCCTGCGCGCCGTGCTCAAAAAGGACCCGAGCTTTATCCAGATCGCGCAGGAACTCGATGTCGATGTCCTAGCGCTGCAGGAGACCAAGCTGCAGGAGGGCCAGGTCGATATCGACCTGCCCGGCTATCACCAAACCTGGAGCTACGCCGAGCGCAAGGGCTACTCGGGCACCGCGGTCTTTAGCCGCCAGGAACCGCTGCGCGTGCTGCGCGCCGATGCACTGCTGCCCTACGCCGGCAAGGGTGGGGCTGCCGAACTCGTCGCCCAAGCCGCAACCGAGGGCCGCGTCTGCGCGCTCGAGTTCGACAAGTTTTGGTTTGTGGACGTCTATACGCCCAACGCCCAAAATGAGCTCGCGCGCATCGACGTGCGCATGGCTTGGGACGATGCCTACCGCGGCTTTTTGGCAGACCTCGAGCGCGAGACCGGAAAGCCCGTGGTGACCTGCGGCGACTTTAACGTGGCACACGAGGAGATCGACCTTAAGAACCCCAAGTCCAACCGCGGCAACGCAGGCTTTTCGGACGAGGAGCGCGGCAAGTTTACCGAGCTGCTCGACGCCGGCTTTACCGATACCTGGCGCGCGGCAAACCCCAACGTCGAGGGCGTCTACAGCTGGTGGAGCTACCGCTTTAATGCCCGCAAGAACAACGCCGGCTGGCGCATCGACTACTTCCTGGTAAGCGACGCAATCGCCGACAACGTACGCGACACCGGCATCCGCGGCGACATCTTTGGCAGCGACCACTGCCCCGTCACCCTCACGCTAGAGCTCTAGCCCCAACTGATCTCCTGGGGACGGAGGAAAACGGATCGTTTTGGGCCTCGTGAGGGTATCCACGTGACCCATCCGCCGCGAAACACGCCCATCTACTACGTTTAAGCCACCACCCTCAACCACAGCGAACAACGCAAAAAGAAAACCGCAGGTAGAAAGCCTGCGGTTTTTCATAAAACGCGGTCATGGTCGGGGGTATCAAGCTAAACGTAGTAGATGGGCCAGTTTCGTGGCAAGCGCCGTCAACTGATTCCCTGGGGACATCTGGGGACGGAAGAAAATGGATCAATTTGGCTCTTGAGGGTCACGACGCCCGTCATATCAGCCGGCCATTCCAAAACTATGCCGGTTTACGGGGCTGAATCGCGAACCCCCAACCATATGCAATTCCGAGATAATAAAACCGCAGGTAGACGGTGTGCCCTATTTCGAAAAATACTGGTATGGTCGACCCGCGCCAATCTAGCCCCGTAAACCGGCATAGTTTTAAAATGGCACTTCGGCAGTATTGATTCCCGCCCCGGCGCAACCAGCCCTACAGCCCGTATTTCACGACGACACGGTTAATGCGACGGCACCAAGCTTGTACAAGGCGGCCAAAAACACGCAGGTCGCAAGGCCGTGCGTAATATCGAACGGCACTGCCGTGGCAAGACGCGCCACGGCACCCGCCCAAGTAAGCGGCTGTACAAAACCAATGATGTCATACGCGTTGATCACGACGCCATACAGCAAGCCCGACGCAAAGCCATACGCCAACAGTGACGGCATTCGCACGGTTCCATCGGCGCGGTCAAACGCGCCGCATGCGCCAGTGCGCCACCGATATAGCCACCAGACCCCAGGCATACATCTGCCACGGCGTCCACATGCCCTGCCCAAAAAAGAAATTGCTGGTCAGCGCTGCCAACGCGCCAACCATAAAACCATTGCGGCGACCAAGCGTCGCCCCCGCGATAATGGCGATGGCGCTCACCGGTTTAAAGTCGGGAATGGGGCCAAACAAGATGCGCCCCGCCGCGGCCAACGCCGCCAACACCAGCGTGGGCATAATCTGGCGCAGGCCCGGGCGCGACGCCTCGTAACCCGCAAAGAACAGCGCAAGCACCAGCGCCACCACAACCAGCATGGCCAACGCTGCCTGCTCAACGCCCGCCAGCAACGCCGCAGCCATCACCGCAGGAACCGCCAGCAGCAGCGGGATTTCCATATGTTGCAAGACGCGTGACAACGGCAGCCCCCATCAAACGAATGTCCGTTTATGGTAGCACGGGCAAAATGAGGCCGACCAATCCCCCGGCCGACCTTGGCTGCCAGTCGATCAGGCTTTCGCCACGCGACCGGTCTTGGCGCTATTCGCCCGTAACTTTAGCGGCAATGGCCGCGACAAAAGGATCAAACAGCAAGCCGCCCACAACGACAAAGGCCCATCCGCCCACCACGAGGCGAACCCAGCGCGAGAAAAACGGCACACCGTCGATAACGCCAACGCCTGACTGAAACGCGACTTCAAATAGCCCGATAATGCAGAAGAGCAGAGTAGCGCCCACAACGGTTCCGCAAATCCGTGCGCCCGGAGTGTTCCGATCAAAACCAAAAAACTCAACGCACGTCTCAATTGCTTTGCCAAAGAGCGGCAAAAAACCCACGAACTGTGCAATACCGATGGCCAGAATAAACTGCCCCCAGAAACCAGTAAGTCCCTGAAAATCTAAGCCAGGCTTTCCCTCAACAATCGGCAGAAATGAACACATGAATAGAGGATTAACGATGCCGTTGAGAATGGTCACAGCGGTACTCTTTTTTAGTGTCAAGTAGACCAACTCCTTTTGCCCTTGTCGGCCAGGCCCAAAGGGCGGAAGCGAATATTACATAAGTGAATCGGGAGACGGCAGGAATGGCGACACCAGCGCCGTCGCGCCAAACAGAACAGCGCACCCAAAAAGCAGCGTTTCGTAGCTCTCGCCAATGCAGAAGGAGAGGGCCACGGGAATCAAAAACGTAAGTCCCAGTGAAACGGTGCTCACCACGCCGCCGGCGCTTCCCGCAAGTCCCTCGCGCACCTCGGGCAGCATGTAGGGCAGCGACTGAACGACCGGACCAGCGACGGAGCTCGAAACGCCGATCGCAAACATCAGCCCACAGAAGGATGGGAGACAAAAGCCTCTCCTGCCCACATAAGGCACTTCCCGCCATTGCGGAGATGGCCATAAACACGCGATAATCGCCAAATTGCGCCCGCACATAGGGTCCAGCCACGCTGCCGACAATCGATCCAAGCGTCACGAAAGAGGCGAGAAGTCCAGCAGCCTTGGGTTCAGTTGAAGCCTCAAGCGCTGAAACAAGATAACCCGAGTACGCCGTAGCCGATGCAAGGGCAACTCCAAGCAGTATCGCCACGAGCCAAACTATCGGCATCTTGATTACCGCCGCAAACGCACTTGCCGACGATGCAGCAGGCTCCGCGCCTGAACGCCAAAGCCATCTGCAGCCTGCAGAACATCTGCCGACGGCGCAACCAGCAGCCACAGCAATCCAAACACGGCAAACAAAACCGCGGCAAGGCATATGCTCGTCCGGGCGTTGCAAAGAGAGGAGAGGTTGCAAGCGAGCAGGCGATTCCGCCCGACCCCGCAGCGTAGAACCATCCCATGGCCCTATCGGTTTCTCCGCCAAAAGCGGAACCAAGCACTTTTAGAACGATGGCATTCACGACGCATGGTGCCGCACCCAGAAGCATGGTCGCCGTGAACAGCGTCGCAAACGATGCGCACTCCGCGCGAGCAGCCGCTGCAATTGCAGAAATCGCCGACGCGATGAATACGAGCGCCTTCACGCCATATCGATCGGCGCAAACGCCGACAGGCATGCCGAATACAACGGCAGGAACAAACGGGGCAAACAGGACGGCTGAAAACTCGGCCGAGGTCAGATGCAGGTCCGACACAACCAGATGTGTCAATCCCGACACCTGATACTGCGCGTAGTTCGCAGCAAACACGATGCCGCACACCACAAACAGCAGGGCATATTTTTCGACCGTCCCTTTGCTCACGCTCATCACCCTATCTATGCTTCATCCTTGCGATAGACGACGCGTCCGTTAAAGATCGTCGTCTCGACTTCGAGATCGCGAAGCGCCATCGGGTTCATTTCAAACGGATTGCCCGACAGGATGACGATATCGGCAAGCTTGCCGGCGGCAAGGCTGCCCAAACGGCGCTCAAAGCCCTCGACATATGCTGAGCCGAGCGTGTGCGCTTGCAGCGTCTCGCCGAGCGTCAGGGCATTCTCGCGGAAGTATCCCTCCGCCGGGTGCCCGTCAAACTCGCTACGCGTCACCGCAGCATACACGGTATCGATAGGATCGATTGACATCACCGCAGGCCAGTCAGTACCAAGCCCTAAGTGGATTCCGCCATCGGCCTCTTCCCTATAGCGCCACATGTGCTCATGCGCTCTTCGCCAAGAGACTCCTCGTACACGCCCTGCCCAAGGCCTCCGATGGGATGCTGCGGCTGGACCGCAGCATTAATGCCCAGGCGCTTCATGCGAGCAATATCCTCGAGCTTCAGGTTATCTGTATGCTCGATAGCAAAACGCGCCCCCTTGTTGCCGCACACCTCCTCGGCACGCTCGACGGCATCGATAATCATCGTGGCCGATGCGTCGCCGATGGCATGAATACGAACATCGAAGCCATTCTTGCTGGCCTCGAGCATCATGCGGTCAAGCGTCTCCTGGTTGCATGCTGGTTCGCCGCGAAAGTCCTTCCCCGTAGGAGCGTTAAGATACGGCTCATGCATGTAGGCCGTGTACGCCTCGGGACAGCCGTCCAAAATGTACTTGAGACCCGCCATTCGGACGCGCTCGCCGTGATGACGCACACGCAGGGCCTGCGACTCTGCCATCGGAGCGTCGAGCGCAGAATAGTAGCTAATACGCAGCGTACTCAGGTCCTCGCTCGCCAGACGGTCATAGATGTCGTACACGCCGGGCGTGGTCACGCCCAAAGGATACATATCACCGATCGAAGTTATGCCGAGCTTGTTGAACTTGCGCATCGACTTGAGCAACGACGCATCAAGGTCCGGTTTGTTGAGCACAACATCGAGCAAGATGTTCGTCGCCTGGGGCTCAGACAGAAAGCCATTGGGCTCGCCGTTGTCAAAGTGGCGGATAAGGCCACCTTCAGGCGTCGGGGTATTGCGATCAATACCAACCGCCCTAAGCGCGGCGGTATTGCACCACACCACGTGCATCGAAAAATCCGAAAGCACGATTGGGCGGTCGATATCGAGCGCATCGAGCTGCGGCGATCAGGGTCAATCGGGTTTTCCCATGCAGGCGAATACCAACCTGGCCGTAAATCCACGGATTGTCAGGGTGTTCGGCAGCAAACTTTGCCACAGCATCCACGCAAGCTGCTCACTCGGCAGGAACATCAGATCGCAACAGAAGTCTTCATCCTTCTGGATTGAACCAAGCGCAAAATGCATGTGTGAATCGTTGAATCCGGGCATGACCAGTTTGTTGCCGGCGTCAATAACCTCAGTATCGGGACCGATAAACGGCTGCACCTTGTCGGGAGAGCCCACGGCCACAATCTCGCTGCCGCGAACTGCAACGCACCCAGCGCGAGGCTCAAGTTCCTCGGCCGTAAACAGCGCCGTCGTCTTAAGGACGATATCGGCGGGAACCACCGATTCCATGGCTACTCACCGTCCTTGGCGGCGGCAGCCTGCATGGCCTTGCGGCCGAGCTCGGGCAGGAAGAAAACCGGAACTACGGAAAGCAGGAAGCAGAGGCTCTCGAGACCCATGTTCACAGTGTAGTCGGCACCAGCAACGGCAGAGATACCGATGGGCAGGAAATAGCTCATGAGCAGGGAGATGGTGCCCACGATACCGCCAGCGGAACCGGCATACTTATCACCAATCTCGGGAAGGAGAACAGGCATGGACTGCATAATCGGGCCGTTGATGGCGGTAAAGAAGCCATTGATGACCAAAATCGTCCACAGAAGGAAGCCGACCGGGGTGTACCACGTCACGAACATCGATATGGCACCGATGAGAGTAGTGACGATGAGAAAACCCTTGAACTTTCCAAGCTTATCGCAGAACGCAGGCCCAACGATGCAGCCGAAAAAGCTGCCAACGGTAACAATTGCGGCCATGAAACCAGCAGTGGCGACGTCTATGCCCTTGCCAAGCTGAAGCGCCTGAGGCAGGAAACCGGCATAGGCAGTGGTAGAGGCAAGTCCAAAACCGACGCCGATGGAGATTAGCCACACGCCAGGACTCTTGATAGCAACCTTGATGTAGTCGAGCACGGGCTCGGGCTCGGGGAGCGATTGCCCCTCGGGCACATCTCGGTCAAGCACAATCCAAAGAACCCAGGAAATGGTCATGACGACAGCAGCGACCATATAAGAGTTAAAGACGCTGCCGAACAAGCCAGCGCAGATCTGAGCGACAACGATGGCAACGCACGAAGCCGCGTAGAACAAGCCCATGGCGAAACCAGTCTGTTCACGGAACCAGGTGCCGAGCACCTTGATGAGGTTGGCGTTGAGTGCCGAGATTCCCATGCCAATCAGGAACATCGATGTCATCTGCATCGTGAACGAATCGAGCGTAAAGCAACGGAGAAAACCGCCGGCAACCGAAATTGCGGTGCAAACCGTGACAACTTTCTTAGAACCGATACGGTCACCAAGGGCACCCAGCGGAATTGAGAAGAAAACGGCGGTAAGCATAGGAACGAGGAACAGCATCGAAAAGCCGACGGTATCGATATTGAGCATAGGCATGACCTCGACGGCGAGTGCTGAGACCTGGTACTGCATGTAGTTAGCCATAAAGCACAGCAAGCAAACGACTGAAACAATCGCCCAACGCCATGAAGGAAGCTTCTCTTCCATGATGACTCCTTTAATAAGTCGGAATAATCAAACAGCTTGGAGAACCGGGCCCTGGCTCTTAGGTATTCATATTTTGCGATTGGCCCCTCACCGAAACCATTCGGCTAACGGCTTATCATCATTCGAAAAAAGGAGTAGTATCTCTACGCAAATTAACTAAAATGCCAGCTAAACCACTACGCAATCTCATCGGAGGTCATCTTGAGCTTTTTGTCCGATTCTGAATGGCTCTGCTTAAACGATCTCGTGCTTTCGATTAATTCCATCGACAGCGACCGCGAGTTTCGCTCGACCGTCCTCAAAAAGCTGCGTTTTCTCATCCCCTACGAGTCGGCTGCATTTTTCCTGAGCGACCTTTCCAGGGATCTCGTATCCACCCCGCAAGAATGGAAAACGCGCGTCTTTCTTGACCCTCTTGGCATCGATGTCCCCGCTGGGATGCTCGAGCTCTACACCGAAAAGTACTGGCAGCAGGACATGATCGTCGCCCACCGCAATCTTACGCGCTCGACGGTGCTGCGCGAGTCCGATCAGCTCAGCCCTGGCGATATCGACAGCAGTTATATGAAGGATTATCTTGCGGCCGCCACGTCGTCAACGTCAGTTTCTTTAATGACGAGGGCTTTTTGGGATCGCTCAATCTTAATCGCAAGAAAGAAGAGGGCGACTTTAGCGATCGCGAAGTTCAAATCCTTGAGCTCATCGAACCACACCTCACGAACCGACTATCAAAATGGCGTGTGCGCGCCGACCGCAGCTCGTCTGAAATCGTATTTGCTCACGACTACGACTCTCAGCGCGCGAAATCGATGTGTGTCGTTGCGTGTTATCGGGCATGGACAACGCGGCCATCGCCGAAGAGCTCTCCATCAGCACTGGCACCGTTAAAAAGCATCTGGAGAACATCTTTCGAAAAACACAGGTCAACAGCCGCGTTGGGCTCATGGCGCTCCTTCAGCAGTACACGGCGCTCAAGCAGTAAGACCGTTCTCGCCCGCGAACCCGCTCACGCCCTATAAAACACGTTGTCGGCAAAGAAGTCGGTCGGCGGCTCCATGCAGGCGATCTCGCCATCAAACATCATGGCGATGTCGTCGGCTACCTGCTCGGCAAAATCCAGGTCGTGCGTTGCATGATGACGGTGCCGCCAGCCCGCGCATGGTCGCGCAGGCGCGGGCGATAATGCGGCGGCTGGCCAGGTCCAGACCTTGGTGGCTCATCGAGCAATAGCAGTTCGGGGCCGATTAGCAGTAGCTTTGCCAACGCAAGCAGTTGGCGCTGTCCGCCCGAAAGATCGTAGGGGTGGCGCCCATCCAGACCCGACAGCCCCAAGCTCGCCGCACGCTCCCGCGCCAAGTTCTCGTCATATCCGCAGGTCGAGGCCCATTCCATCAGCTCATCGTGAACCGTCTCGGCAACCAGTAATGCTTTGGGGTTCTGAGGCAGCAGCGCCGCCGAGGCCGCTCCGCGCACCATGCGGCCGCGCTGCAGCTTGGCGGTCTTCGCCAGCACCGAGAGCATCGTCGACTTACCGCATCCGTTGCCGCCCACGACCGCATGCACCGCACCGGCCGAAAACGCCACGTCGAGCCCGCGCAGCACCCAACCGCCCGCGCGATCGTAGCGAAACCAGCTCCCTGCCAGGGTGGTAGCCGACCCGCCGTGCATTTTTTGGAGTATTCTGCTCCCATCCGTGCGCGGGAAGCTTCCGAGCCGTTCTCGAGCGACGTTTGCGCCACAAATTCGGACGATTTGTCCAATTCCGAACTTTTTTTCGCGCTCGATACGTCCCCGGGCGGCTCCAGAGAGCCCAAATTGTCCTCACGCCTGCTGAATACTCCGTTTTTTGCACATCGGACGGCACCCCACCCCAACATGTCGTCGGAAAACAACGATTCTCGGCGTCCCAAAGAAGCCATATCCGCCACCTCGCGCACGCGACCGTCCTCAATCCGGTACGCACACGTCGCATACTCGAGCATTGGACGCGGTTGATGCGTAGCCACAACAACCGTGCAGCCCAACTCACGGTTCACGCGAAACAGCGCGTGCAGAAAATTCTTCTCGGCAACGGGATCGAGCTGAGACGTGGGCTCGTCGAGTAGCAGCACACGCGGACGCAGCGCCAGGACGGCGGCAAGCGACAGCAGCTGCTTGCGGCCGCCCGAAAGCGTATCGGTATCGCGATGAAGCCAGTCCTCCAGACCAAAGAAATAGCTGGTCTCAGCTACGCGACGGCGCATCTCATCACGTGCTAGCCCCAAGTTTTCCAGGCCAAACGCCATCTCGTGCCACACGGTTTCGCACACGATCTGGTTCTCGGGATCCTGGAACACATAGCCCACGCGCTCCGCCGATGCCCGCACGTCCATGTCGGCAACGTTCTCGCCCAGCACGCGCGCATCACCAGTGCGCTCGCCCGCCGGCGCGATCTCGGGCTTGAGCAGCGACAGCAGCGTCGACTTGCCCGAACCGGTACCGCCAACAAGCAGCGCAAATGCACCTTGGGGAACACGCCAATCAAGCCCCTCGAGCACCGGTGCCTCGGCCCCGGGATAGGCAAAACTAAGGCCCTGCACCTCAATCGCCGGAATATCCGGGCCGCACGCCGCGCCCGACACCGGGCCCCTATCCAACCGAGCCATCAGCCAAACCTCTTCTCATCAATCGCGTGCGACGCGCAAGGCAGCATCATCCAGGCAGCGTACACGACATAGCCCCGCCACGCGCCGGCACCGAGAGCTGCGGATAAAACGAATACTGCGTTGTCGCGGTCCATGCCACCGCCACCGCGGCGGCACCAAACACCGCAAGCCCAGCCAGCGCGGCAACGTCGCTGCGCCCCAGTCGATACCGCGCATACGTCGTACGACGCGTCGCGGCACCCCACCCGCGCGAGCGCATCGCGTCCGCGCGCTCCAGCGAATCTTCCATGCCCCAGCCCATCAACACACTCGATGCCCGCAAACGCGAACGCACGGGGTCGGCCGGCGCGCTGCCCGGCACATCAATCGCATCCTGCACCGCCAGCACCGTACGACCGCGGCGCAAAAACTGCGGGATAAGCCTCATGCACATCGAGATCATGAGCGCAATCACCGGCGCGGCATTGCCCAGCAGCGCGAGTACCTTGTCGTATTCGAGCATCGATGCCGCCGCCTCAAACCACAACACGCTCGCCACAAACAGCCCGCCCATGCACAGGCCGTATACCATGCTCTCCAGATACACCGCGCGCATGCCAATACGGAACAGCTCCGTCGAACCCGAGGCGCTAAACAGCGGATTGAGCAGCGCGACGATCAAAATCACCGGCAGCTGCCAGCGGAGCGCGCCCAGCGTGCGGGCAGCCCCACGCGTCGCAAATCCATACGCCAGCCCGCCTGCGAGCGACAGCGCGATCAGTACCGGCTGCATCGAGAACATAGTGAGCCCCAGCGTCAGCACTATATAGAGTGCCGGCACAGCCGGATGCGACATCGAGAATGCCGCGACGGGCCCGCCGCCAAACTCCTCTCGTATGTTATCCACGGGCACCCCCGTTCCCTCGCTCAAACAACAGCTCCGCAGCACCGCCAACGCCGCACGCACGCAGTGCAAACGCCACGCCGGCGGCGCAAGCCTCAACCGCCGCAAACCAATCGTTACGCGCTCGTCATATGCCTGCGGTATCATATTGCGCCGTGTATCGTTTCCAAACACACGTCTCTATAACGTAACAGGAGATCACATGGACGCAACCGCAATTATCCTCGCTGCCGGCGAGGGCACCCGCATGAAGTCGAACCACTGCAAGGTTTCGCACAAGATCCTGGGTAAGCCCATGGTCCAGTGGATCGTCGACGCTACCATCAAGGCCGCTGCAGCCGCGTCGTGGTCGTCATCGGCAGCCACGCCGACGAGATGCGCGCCCTCATCGACGGCGCCTACGCCAACAGCGCCACCAAGGTCGAGTGCGTCGAGCAGACCGAGCGCCTGGCACCGGCCACGCCGTAAAGGTCGCGCTCGAGGCCTGCGGCATCACGCAAGGCCCCGTCGTCGTGCTCAACGGCGACCTGCCGCTCATCACCGCCGACACCGTCGCCAAGTTCGCGCAAACCGTCGCCACCGGCGAGCTCGCCTGCACCGTCATGACCATGACCCCGCCCGATCCTTTCGGCTACGGCCGCATCAAGCTGGGCGCCGATGGTCAGATCGAGCGCATCATCGAGCAGAAGGACTGCACGCCCGAGCAGGCCGCCACGCTGCTGGAGTGCAACGCCGGCTGCTACGCATTTGACGGCACGCAGCTCGCCGCCCACATCAACGAGATCGGCAACGACAACGCGCAATCCGAGTACTACCTGCCCGACATGCTCGAGATCCTCAAAGGCCACGGCCAGGCTGTCTCCATCTTCCACTGCGACGACTACCGCGACGGCCTGGGCGTCAACAGCCGCATCCAGCTCGCACAGCTCACCGCCATCGCGCGCGACCGCATCAACGAGCACTGGATGGCCGAGGGCGTTACCTTCATCGACCCCACACAGGCCTGGATCGGCCCCGATGCCGTTATCGGCCGCGATACCGTCGTGTGGCCGCAGACGCACCTGATCGGCCACGTCACCGTGGGCGAGGAGTGCCAGCTCGGTCCCAACAGCCGCCTCACCGACACCACCGTCGGCAGCGGCTGCACCATCGATGAGACCATCGCCATTGAGGCCGTCATCGAGAACGGCGTCGACTGCGGCCCGCGCGCCTACCTGCGCCCGGGCACCCACATGCTCGACGGCTCCAAGGCCGGCACGCACGTGGAGATCAAGAAGTCCACGATCGGCGAGGGTTCCAAGGTGCCCCACCTGTCCTACATCGGCGACACCACCATGGGCTCCGGCGTCAACGTGGGCGCGGGCTCCATCACCTGCAACTACGATGGCGTGCACAAGCACAAGACCGTCATCGGCAAGGACGCCTTCATTGGCTCCGACACCATGATGGTCGCGCCCGCCCAGATCGGCGACGGTGCACTCGTGGCCGCCGGCTCCGTCATCACCGAGCCGGTCCCGGCAGACGCGCTCGGTCTGGGCCGCGCCCGTCAGGTAAATATTGAGGCTGGGCCGCCGATTACCGCCGCCGCCTGCACGAGGACGACGAGGTATAACGTTTTACCAAGCACAAAAGGAGCTGCTCCATGGGGGCGGCTCCTTTTTCTATCGTGACCTGCGCAACCGGATGAGTGGTCGGTTCGTGTCCGTTGGCGGTAAAGACGTTATCAAGACCCGATAAACCCCGCCGCGCGGTTACAATGCAACAAGGCATCTATATGGCATTCGATGTATAAAGGAGAAGGGTAATGCCGATTAATGATCCCGAGAAGTCGGAGAATATGCGCAAGTCCATCCGCGTGTATTCCGGTTCCTCCAACCGTCCCCTCGCTCAGAAGATTGCTGAGTACCTTGGGGTCGAGCTTTCGGGCCTTACGCTAAAGCAGTTCGCCAATGGTGAGATTTACGCCCGCTACGACGAGACCGTCCGCGGCGCCGACGTCTTCCTGATTCAGTCCGTGGCCGGCGGCAACGTCAACGACATGCTCATGGAGCTGCTCATCGCCACCGACGCTGCCAAGCGCGCATCCGCCCGCTCCATCACCGCCGTTATCACCCACTACGGCTATGCCCGCCAGGACCGCAAGGCCGGCCCGCGCGAGCCCATCACCGCCCGCCTCGTCGCCAACCTGCTCGAGCGTGCCGGCGTCAACCGCATCATCACCCTCGACCTGCACCAGGGCCAGATCCAGGGCTTCTTCGATATCCCGGTTAACCACCTGTCCGCACTGCCGCTATTTGGCCAGTACTACAACGACATGCACTTCGACACCGACAACCTGGTTGTCGTCTCCCCCGACGTGGGTCGCGCCAAGGCCGCCAAGAAGCTGTCCGACATGCTCGGCTGCGACCTGGCCATCGCCCACAAGGGCCGTCCGCGCCACAACGCCGCCGAGGTCATGGGCATCATCGGTGACATCAAGGGCAAGACCTGCATCATCAACGACGACATGATCGACACTGCTGGCACCCTGTGCGCCAACGTCAAGGAGCTCAAGGCTATGGCGCCGGCGACATCTACGTCTGCGCCACCCACGGCATCTTCTCCGGTCCGGCCATCGAGCGCCTGAACGATGCCCCATCGTCGAGTGCGTCGTCACCGACGCCATCCCCGTCGAGGTCGGCGGCAAGATCAAGACTATCTCGGTCGCCGAGGAGTTCGCTCAGGCCATCTCCGCCGTTTACCACGAGGAGCCCGTCTCCACGCTCGTCGGCGGCGACTTCGCGCTGTAGTCGCATCGTCCTTGCAACCCGGCGCATCGCCGCCGGAACAGAAGAAACCCCCGCGCTCCCCCTTGCTTCGCAAAGGTCGCGCGGGGGTTTCTTCTGTTCCGGCGGCTCGCTCTGCCGCGGCCGCGCTTTTGTCTGGTGGGATTTCGCTGAAACGAAGTCTCGCCTTCGGTGGGCGTGGTAGCCTTTGTCGTTGATTGAACTATTTGTGTAACGGAAGGACAAATATGGCAGCTGCACAGCCGCTTAAGATTCGCATGGTTGCCGGACTTGGCAACCCGGGTGAGGAATATGCCGAAACCCGCCACAACGCCGGCTTTAAGTCGATCGATGAGCTGGCCCGTCAGGCCGGTGTCACGTACTGGAAAAACCAGGCCGGCGCCGAGGTCGCGCTCATCAACATCAACGATCCCGAGGAAGAGGGCGGCAAGCGCCAGATTGTACTGGTCAAGCCTCAGTCGTACATGAACACCTCGGGCGGACCCATCTCCAAGCTCTGCCGCGAGTACAAGATCAAGGCCGAGGAGCTGCTCGTCATCCACGACGAGCTCGACATTCCCGCCGGCGACGTGCGCGTCAAGGTGGGCGGAGGCCATGCCGGTCACAACGGCCTGCGCTCCATCATCGACAAGATGGGCAGCCGCGACTTTAGCCGTATCCGCACCGGCATCGGCAACCCTCCCGGCAAGATGGCCGTGGCCGACTACGTGCTCAAGCAGCTGCGTGCCCGCGAGGCCGAGGATTTCCAGGACACCTGCGCCCGCGCGGCCGACGCCGCGGGCCTCGCCATCGTGCACGGCGTGATCTATGCCCGCGACCACGTCAACGGCGCCGCTTCCTCCAACGGCAAGCACTAAAACCTACCATTTAGGGATGTTTATTTTGGCAGGTTTTATCTACAGAAACGCCCCGGTGGCCGCATCGCAATAAACCCCGCGCTGCCATACACGCATAACACCCCAAAGGGGGCCGGCCTCATCACAACCCGAGGCCGGCCCCCTTTGCCGTTTTGCCTGATAAAACCGACCAAAATAAACCTATCCCTATTTGGTAGGTCGAAGTGGATAAACCTTTTCCCAACCGCCGAAGATACACGTAAACGGCATGTCCATGAGGGTATAATTTGCACCGTATGTCTGCACAACGCCTGTGCGCGTACGGTTTTATTCGGGCTACCGTCCATTTCCGTGGAGGCACGGTTCGGCAGCCCTAACAAGAGAGGGGTTCTATGTATAAGATCCTGGAGAAGACGCAGTTCTCGGAGAAGGTGTTCAAGTTCCGCATCGAGGCGCCTGCAATCGCCAAGCATGCGCACGCTGGACAGTTCCTCATGGTCCGCGCCAACGAGACGGGCGAGCGCGTCCCGTTTACCCTGGCCGGCTGGAACGGTGACGAGGCTGGGTCGAGTTCATCTTCATGGTGATCGGCAAGACCACCGAGATGCTGTCCACCTACGAGGCCGGCGAGTCGCTGCGCGACGTCGTGGGCCCGCTGGGCGTTCCCACCGAGATGGCCGAGGGCCCCTGCGCCGTCATTGGCGGCGGCGTCGGCCTGGCAATTGCCTTCCCGGTCGCCAAGCACCTGGTCGAGACCGGTCACGAGGTGCACGCCATCATGGGCGCCCGCACCAAGGACCTCCTGCTCATGGAGGACCAGTTCCGCGAGCTCCTCGACGAGGACCACATCCACATCACCACGGACGACGGCTCCTACGGCGAGCAGGGCGTTGTCACCGCTCCGCTGGAGCGCCTGCTGCAGGACAAGGCCGTGAGCCAGGTCTTCTGCGTCGGCCCCGTTCCGATGATGAAGTTCTCGACCCTCACCGCCCAGAAGTACGACACCCCCATCACCGCGTCGCTCAACCCCATCATGGTTGACGGCACCGGTATGTGCGGCTGCTGCCGCGTCGAGGTTGGCGGCGTGACCAAGTTCGCTTGCGTCGACGGCCCCGACTTCGATGCCACCCTGGTCGACTGGGATGACCTTCGTGCCCGCCAGGCCGCTTACCGTTCCGAAGAGGGCGAGTCCCTCAAGGCCTATGAGGAAAAGAGCTGCGCATGCCACTAGTTAACGGTCGTTTCGTTGCCGATATGAAGTCGCCCCGCACCCCCGATAACGAGGAGCCGGCTGCCGAGCGCGCCTGCGACTTCCGCCCCGTCGACAAGGGCTTCACCGAGGAGATGGCGCTGGCCGAGGCCGAGCGCTGCCTCAACTGCAAGAAGCCGTTCTGTGTTGAGGCTGCCCCGTCAACATCAACATCCCCCGCTTTATCGAGCAGATCCGCGCGAAGGACTTCGGCGGCGCTCTCGATACCATCCGCGAGGACTCCATGCTTCCCGCTATCTGCGGCCGCGTCTGCCCGCAGGAGAACCAGTGCGAGGGCAAGTGCATCCGTGGCAAGAAGTCCGAGCCGTGGCCATCGGCCAGCTCGAGCGCTTCCTGGGTGACCGCCCCGAGCTCGCCTCCACGCCCAAGATGGCTCCCAAAACGGCAAGAAGGTCGCCGTCGTGGCTCTGGCCCGTCCGGCATCACCTGCGCCGGCGAGCTCGCCCGCAACGGCTTTGACGTCACCGTCTTTGAGGCCTTCTTCACCGGCGGCGGTGTGCTGGTCTACGGCATCCCCGAGTTCCGTCTGCCCAAGGCGGTCGTCAAGCGCGAGATTGACGGCCTGGAGGACATGGGCGTCAAGTTTGAGTACAACTCCGTCGTGGGCAACATGGCCACGGCCGAGGAGCTGTTCGAGCAGGGCTTCGACGCCATCTACGTGGCGACCGGCGCAGGCCTGCCCAAGTTCCTCAACGTCCCCGGCGAGAACCTGCCCAACGTCTTCTTCGCTAACGAGTACCTCACCCGCGTGAACCTGATGAAGGCCAACAAGTTCCCCGAGTACGACACCCCCACCAAGCACGGCAAGAACGTCGTTGTCTTTGGTGGCGGCAACGTGGCTATGGACGCCGTCCGTACCGCCAAGCGTCTGGGCGCCGAGCACGCCATCATCGCCTACCGTCGTACCGAGGACGAGATGCCCTGCCGTCGCGCCGAGCTGCACCATGCTAAGGCCGAGGGCGTCGAGGTTCTGCCGCTCGTTTCCCCGCTCGAGTTTGTCGCTGGCGAGGACGGCTCCGTGTGCGCCGTCAAGGTCCAGAAGATGGAGCTCGGCGAGCCCGACGAGTCCGGCCGTCGTCGCCCGGTGCCCATCGAGGGCGCCATCGAGGAGATCCCCTGCGATGTCGCGATCTCGGCTATCGGCACTAACGCCAACCCCTTCGCTGCCAAGATCGGCGGCAAGATGGAGCTCAACAAGTGGGGCTACATCGTCGCGACGAGGAGACCGGCCAGACCACCGATCCCCGCATCTGGGCCGGCGGCGACATCGTCACCGGTGCCGCTACGGTCATTCTGGCGATGGGCGCCGGCAAGAAGGCCGCCGCTTCGATCACCAAGAGCCTGCTGGGCGAGTAATCACCTGCAGCACTAGCCATCAAACGGCAAAGTCCCCGTCGAGCACACGCCCGGCGGGGACTTTTTTCTATGCCGGCCGCCCCAACCACCACGATGGGGCAGGCACCTTTGTGGTGGTTGGGGACTTGCCCGGTCGTTTTGTCTCAATCTGTAACAGCTGGAGTCCGTTGAGCCCTGCAGTTGTTACAGATTGAGATATTGTGCCGGCCGGCCACGCTGCATCTCAATCTGTAACAGTTAGAGCCATTTTCGCTGGCTTGGTGTTACAGATCGAGACTATGCAAAAGCCGAGGATAGGCACTGCCGCCAAGGCCTTCCCCTCGGCCTAAAACAAAAACCACCACAAAGGTGCCTGTACCCTTTGTGGTGGTTTTTGGTCGGTTAGCCTTCGAGTTGGGCCACCTTGTAGCGGTAGGCTGCGGCGATGACGTCTTTGCAGCCTTCGCGGCCCAGCTTGGCGCGGTTGACGACGATGTCTTTACCGCTCGTCATCTTCCACTTGCCGGCGCTATAGCGCTTATAGAACGCCTCGCGCGCCTTCTGCTGCTGTTTGACCAGCTTGGCGCCCTTCTTTTTGTTAAGGCCACGCTTCTTGCGCACAATCTCGACGCGGTCCTCAAAGGGTGCGGTCACCAACACGGCAATGTGGTTGGGGTTGTTGCGCAGCAGGTAATCGGACAGACGGCCTTCGATAATGCAGCTCTCGGTCTCGCCCAGATCCAAAATCACCTGGCTCATCTTTTGGAACAACTTATCCGAGTACGAACGCGCATCGTAGCGGTCGGGCAGAAACGCCATGTTCTCCACGGCCAGACGCTCATCATAGGCGGCCATCTTATCAAGCGACTCGCCCGCGCGCAGCGACGCACGTACCAGCAGCTCGTTATCGTACAGCGGAATCCCCAACTCGTCGGCAAGCATGCGGCCAATCTCGTGACCCTCGGCGCCAAAGTCGCGCGCGATGGTAATGACCACAGGATTCTTCTTGTTCTCCAGATCGCTCATCGCGATTCCTTTCTAGCAAATGAGAAATAGGCGATTCCTGATTCCCATTTTGTCACTTACGACCGTCCTGGTTTCCCAAGTGCGGCAGATTGCCCCGAAAGAGGAGCGCCGCGTACTAAATGTACGCAAGCGACGATTGAGGGGCAAGGTGCCGTGCTTGGGGAAGCAGGGCTACGCTGCCACCATTCGCCTCTGATATGCCCTCACCAGCAGCGAGATACCAAAGTTGAGCACAAAGTACATCGCAAACACCAGGCCGTAGAGCATAAGCACCTGCGACAGATCGATCGCGTGGGCCATCACGACGTTTGCCGTGTACATGAGCTCGGCCACGTTAATGCCCGAAAGATACGAGCTGTCCTTGATGACGGTCGTGCACTGGCTAAACAGCGCCGGAATAATCGTCTTAAACGTCTGCGGCAGAATGATGTAGCGCATGGTGCAAAAAAGCCGAAGCCTTGGCTCTGCGCTGCCTCAAACTGGCCGCGCGGAATCGAGTTGAGGCCGCCGCGCACAATCTCGGCCATAACAGCGCTGGTAAACAGCGTAAAGGCGATGGTCGAAATCACAATGTCCAAGCCCTGCACCGTAAAGTAGATAAACAGGATCCACAGCAGGTTCGGCGTGCAGCGGAACAGCTCGATATAGGCGCTCACCAAAATACGGAACGGGCGGGGCGCATAGCTCTTGACGAGCGCCAGCACCGTGCCAAAGATGAGCGAGAAAAAGATTGACAGCGCCGAGATCTCGATGGTCTTAACAAAGCCGCCCCAAATGTAGAGCAGGTTGGTCGCGTTGAAGATTTCCATGCGCTAGGCCTCCTCTACGTTGTCGAGCCCCAGCTCGGCCAGGCTCACGCCGCGCGGACGCTCCTTGGAGCGGCGCTCGAGCCACTGCACCAGCATGGCGAGCGGAAAGCAGATGATGAAGTACATGAGGCAGCAGACGATGTATCCCTGCAGGTAACCGTACAGACTCACAAAGTTGTCGGAACGGTACATAAGGTCGCCACCGGCCACAAGCGCCAGCACCGACGTGTTCTTGACCAGGTTGAGCGCCTGGTTACACAGCGGCGGCAGAATGATCTTGAACGTCTGGGGCAGCACGATGTACCAGTATGCCTGTGCACGGGTGAAGCCCTGGCTCTGGGCCGCCTCCATCTGACCGCGCGGAACCGCCTCGATACCGGTGCGGATGACCTCCGAGATGTAGGCCGCGTGATACAGGCCCACACCCAAGAAGCCCAGCACGAACGGCGCGATGCGCACCGGCTGGTCGGCGCCGGTTATAGCCTGCAAAAACTGCGGGCCGGCCATGTACATAAAGAGCACCTGCACGGGTAGCGGGGTATTCTGGTAAAACTCAACGTACACGCGGCTGATGGCGCGCAGTACACGCGAACGGGTGGTCGAGAACACGCCCAGCAGCGTGCCCAGCACCAGCGACAGCAGCAGACCAGCAACGACCACCTGCAGCGTCACGCCAAAGCCCTCCCAGAAGGGCCCCATGTTTTGAAATGTCGTCGACCAGCGGTCGGCGTCAAACAATCCTTCGAGCATTTGATTCCTTCCTTGGACGATGCGCCTACACAAGACCCCAGGTCTTGACCTCTTGATCGAGCCAGCCGTCGGCCAAGCGATCGCAGACCACCTGATCGACCACGGCCGAGAGGTCGCAGCCCTTCTTGGTCGCCACGCCGTAGCCCTGCTCGCCAAACTTGACCTCGGGCTGCAGTAGCTCGACAGTCTCGTTCATGTAGCCGGCCAGCGTGGAGCGGTCCATGGCAAAGACGTCGATATTGCCGGCGTCGAGCGAACTCTTGATGATGGGGTAGCCGCTAAAGGCCCTAAATTCGGGCTCGCAGGTAAAGCCGTTATCCTTGATCATCTGCTCGATCAGGCCCTGCGTGGTGGCACCCTGACTCACGCCGATGACCTTGCCGTCCAGGTCCTCAATCGAGGTAAAGCCCGAACGTTTCTTGACCATGAGGCCCACGTAGTCGGTGCGATACGGCGTCGAGAAATCCCAGCTCTTCTTGCGCTCGTCGGTGATGGTGTAGGTCGCCGCGACCACATCGAGTTGGCCGTTGTCGATCAGCGGGCCGCGCGTCTTGGGCGTTACGTCGGTAAACTCGACCAGCTCCTGGGCGCGGGCCTCCTTGTAGCTCACGCCAAAGACGGCAGCGGCGATCTGGTAGCACAGATCGACCTCCATGCCCTCAAAGCGACCCTTAGCGGTGTCGTAATAGCCGTAGCCGGGAACATCCTTCTTAACGCCGGCATTCAGGTGCCCACGCGACTTGATGGTCGCAAGCTTGGAGCCCTTGTCGGAGCCGTCGCCGCCGGCGGAGTTGCCGCAACCGGTGAGCGCGGTCCCCGTCAGCGCGAGCATGCCGGCGCCCGCCAGCTGCAAAAAGTGACGGCGTGACACGGCCGCCCTCGTCATATCCGTCATGTCCATCACCGCGCCTAGTGCAGAATCTTGGACAAGAACTCGCGGCAGCGCGGGTTCTCGGGGTTATCGAAGAAGTGCTCGGGCGTACCCTCCTCCAGAATGCGGCCGTCCTCCATAAAGATGACGCGGTCGGCCACCTGGCGCGCAAAGCCCATCTCATGCGTCACGCAGATCATGGTGATGTCCTCCTGCGCGAGCTCAATCATAACGTCCAGAACCTCCTGGACCATCTCGGGGTCGAGTGCCGAGGTAGGCTCGTCAAACAGGATGATGGGTTGCTTGGTGCACAGGGCGCGGGCGATGGCGATACGCTGCTGCTGACCGCCCGAGAGGTTCTGCGGATACTCGCCGGCCTTATGCGCCATGCCGACGCGCTTGAGCGCGGCGATGGCGATCTCGGTCGCCTCCTCCTTGCTCTTCTTTTGTAGCTTGATGGGCGCGAGCGTCAGGTTGCCCAGCACCGTCATGTTGGGATACAGGTTGAACTGCTGAAACACCATGGAACTATACTTGCGAGCCATCTCCAGGTGATTCTTTTTGGTAAGCGGCGTACCGTCGATGATGACCTCGCCCGACGTGGGCTCCTCCAGATAATCAACGCAACGGATGAGCGTCGACTTACCCGAGCCGGAAGGCCCGATCATTACGAGCTTCTCGCCGCGCTTGACGGTGAGGTTGATATCTTTGAGCACATGCAGGTCGCCAAAGTACTTGTTGAGATGCTTGATCTCGATCATGTCTGCCATGAATGTCCCTTCCCTGCGTTTACACGAGTTGAACTATTGTACGGAAAGAACCACGTTTCCGCAGCCCACACTACATTCCCGTAAAGAACCCGCAATCTTCCACCCACTCATTGGGGACAGACTTAAATGAGTACCCGGGAAGTGGGCACTCATTTAAGTCTGTCCCAATGAGTGCCCTTCAGCTGCCATCAAAAAAGGGGGCGCGACCGCAATGGTCACGCCCCCTCAACATCAACTATATGCCGCTCGGTCCCTACGCGAGTTTGGCTCCGACGATCTTGGCCGCGGCAGGCTTGTCGAAGTTGCCGCCAGTGGCCTTACCCAGAGCGCCCATGACCTGGCCCATCTGCTTCTTGGACGTGGCGCCCAGCTCGGCGATGACCTGCTCGATCAGGCCTCGAGCTCCTCGCCCGAAACCTGCGCGGGCAGAAGGCTCTCCAGAATCTTGACCTGCTCGGTCAGGTTGTCGGTACGCTCTTGGTCGGTGCCGGCCTTGATGGACATCTCCAGCGTCTCGCTCGTCTGCTTAATCAGACGCTTGATCATGCTGTTGACGTCTTCCTCGGTCACATCGCGGCGCTCATTGACCTCGATATTCTTCACCTCGGCCTTGACCTGGCGAATGATGGACAGGCGAACCTTGTCCTTAGCCTTCATGGCCGCGATCATTTCCTTCTGCAGCTCTTCGTTGGTCATCTGCAAATCCTCTCTAATAGCGTGGGCGGCACTCGCGCGAGCACCGCCCCATGATTACTCAGTCGTCGACGAATCGTCGGTCGAGCTCTTGGTGACGCCCTTCAGGCTCACGTTGTAGGGCACATCCTTGGGCATGGGGTTGACGGTAATGTCGGCGTCTTTCTTGTACTGCTCCAGCCACTCGCTGTATGCAGTACTGGCCGCCTGCGTCTTCACCACGTTGGAAACGTACTTCTTGATGTCCTTGGGCACCTGCTTGATGTCATCGACCTGGCTATCGACATGGAAGTAGTCGGTGCACTTGATGATGTGGTAGCCATAGGTCGACTCGACGACTTCGCTCACGTCGCCCTTGTTGAGCCCCTCGAGCGCCGTCTGGTAGCTGTCGACAAAGGTGGTGAGCTTATCCCAGCCCACATCGCCCTTCTTCTCCTTGGAACCGGTGTCCTCGGAGTACTGTTCAACGGCATCCTCAAAGCTCAGCTCACCGGAGTTGATCTTGTCCAGGCACTCCTGCGCCTTGGCCTTGGCGGCAGCCTTGTCCTCGTCGGAAGCGTCGGAATCAACCTTGATCAGGATGTTCGACGAGCGACGGGCGTCATTGTAGTTGGACAGGTTCTCGTTGATGTAATCGACAATCTCGCTGTCCTTGGGCTTGCTGGTGGGCGCCACAGCATCCTTAAGCTTTTGCTGCGCCAGGCTCTCCTTGAGCGAGTCCTTGTAGGTGTCCTCGGTGTAGCCGTAGGTCTTAAGGGTCTTCTTAAAGGCTTGGCACCGCCCGCGCTCTTGCACGCGTCCTTCCAAGCCTTCTCGACCTCCTCGTCCGACACCGTCACGCCGTTCTCCTTCTGTGCCTGTTGAAGCAGAATCTGCTGCGTGTAGGAGTCGATGAGTTGCTTGCGGTACTTCTTGGGCGTGAGGTCGTTGTCGACCAGATACTGTGCCAGTCCTTGTCCTTGGTGTAGCCGTAGGACGTGCGCATGCTCATGATCTGCTTGGTCACGGTGTCCTCGGTGAGGTTGGTGCCGTTGATAGTGGCAGCTACACCGCCGGTAAGCTTGTAGCCCGAGGTGTCCTCGGCCTGCGACATCAGGCCGGAGCACGCCATGGCCGAGACGGAAAGTAGCATTGCCAGCACGCCGATGACCACCAGAACGATCTTGACGGTCTTGGACACGCGGGTCTTGCGCTGCTTCTTGCGAGAGCTGGAGGCGGCGCGAGCCTGCTGCTCGGGCGTCGGCTCGGGTGCGGGGTTCTTTTTCTTATTTGCCATAGTTGGCCTTTCGCATAACGAATCGAACAAACGCCATTGTGTCACAACGCAGCCCCCGCGGCACGCTTGGTGCATTGGGGACAGGTTAATCTGCACCATTTTGGTGCAAAGGGGACAGCTCTGGCAGCCGGCAGTAGGAGCGTTCCTTTTCTGCCGACAGTTAGAGACAGTCCCAAGTGCCGGCACATAAGGAACGTCCCTAGGTGCCGGTTTAGCCCCACCTTAGAAGTGACGGCGGATGGCGTCGACCATGCCTGGGGCGTGGTCTGGCCGAGCACGTCGGCTGCGGCATCGGCGTCCATAAAGATATTCATGAGCGCCTGCAGGGCCTCGACCTGGCCGCCCGGCTCGGCAATGCCAGGTTGATGACGATCTGCGCCGGCACCGGAGCGCCCATGCCAGCCATAGCGTTAAATATCACGGGCGCGGCGGGCTTCACCACCGCGATATAGGGCTTGGCCACAAACCCCGGATCGGTATGCGGAATGGCAATGTTTACCGCCGGCATGGCAAGACCCGTGGGATAGGCATCCTCGCGCGTGCGAACGGCGTCGAGCCAACCGTCGGCAATGTAGCCGCGCGGAGCAAGCTCACTCTCGAGTTGCGCAAACACCTCACCCGGCGTCGCACACTCCCAATCAAAAAACACCAGCTCAGGCGTAAACAGCGCTTCGTTATCCGCCATGCGCTCACCTCTCTCACCTAGTCATTCAGGAACGTCCCCGATGACCACCCAAAACAAAAGGTGGCCACGCGCGCCTTGGCGCCAATGACCACCCTGACCACTCAACTAAATTGTACTGTGCGCCGCTAGCCGCGGGGCGCATCAATTGCCACCTTGCCGCTCTCCAGCACGTGGACGCGGCCGTCGGCGAGCATCTGCACGACCTCGGGATACAGCACGTGCTCAATCGCGTGGATATGCTCCTCGAGCGTGTCGACGTCCCAGCCTTCCTCGACAGCCAGCGCCCGCTGGGCGATGATGGGGCCGTTGTCGTAAATCTCGTTGGCAAAGTGCACGGTCACGCCGGTCACCTTGACGCCACGCGCAAACGCATCGTCAATCGCATGGGCACCGGTAAAGCTCGGCAGCAGCGCCGGATGCAGGTTGACCACGCGATTGGGGAACGCCGCCAGCAGCGGCGTGTGCACCATGCGCATATAGCCGGCCATCACCACGTACTCGCAGCCACGTTCGAGCAGCTCATGCGCGATGATCTCGTCAGCCGCGATGGGGTCGGCATAGACATCCTTGGACAGCGTGAGCGTCTGGATGCCCGCACGCTCGGCGCGCTGTAGGCCCTTGGCCGAAGGACGGCTCGACACCACGAGCTCAATCGAGGCGTTGAGCTTGCCGGCGGCGATTAGGTCGATCAGCGCCTGCAGGTTGGTACCCGAGCCGCTGATAAGCACGCCAATCTTAAGCGGCTCGGCCGTATCGGTGCCGGTCGGACGGGTGTAGGGCACAAAGCCCAGGCCCTCGGCAGCAGCCATCTGCTCGTTAGCGCTCATCGAAGTACACGACCTTACCGGAACCCTCGACGCACTCGCCCACGCGGAACGGCTTCTCGCCCAGCGCGACCAGTGCCTCGGTCACGGCGGCCTCGTCCTCGGGGGCGACGATCAGGCACAGGCCGACGCCCATGTTGAAGGTCTTGCATGCCTCGTTGGGCGCGAGCTCGGCCTGACGCGACACGTAAGTAATAACGGGCGGAACGTCCCAACCCATCTCGGCGCCGTTGCGGGTGACCACGGCATCGACGTCGTCAGCGAGCGCGCGGTTGAGGTTCTCGGTAATACCGCCGCCGGTGATGTGGGCGATAGCATGCACGTTGGCGCCGCCGCGCAGCAGCTCCAGGATCGGCTTGACGTAGATGCGCGTGGGGGCCAACAGAGCGTCTGCCAGCGATGCACCGCCGAGCTCCTCGAGCGGACGGCTCAGCTCCTCGGCCTTAGCGGCAGCCTCGGGCGTACCCGGCTTGATGCCGTCGACACCGATGACCTTACGCACGAGCGAGTAGCCGTTGGAGTGCACGCCGGTGGAGGGCAGGCCCAGAATCACGTCGCCGGGGCGAACGTTCGCGGGGTCAAGCATCTTGGGACGGTCAACGACGCCCACGGTAAAGCCGGCGAGGTCGTAATCGGCGGGGGCCATGACGCCCGGGTGCTCGGCCATCTCACCGCCCACGAGCGCGCAGCCCGCGAGCTTGCAGCCGTCGGCCACACCCTTGATGATCTTTGCCATGTGCTCGGCCTCGATATGACCGATGGCAACGTAGTCCAGAAAGAACAGCGGCTCGGCGCCCGAAGCCAGAATGTCGTTGACGCACATGCGACCAGGTCCTGGCCCACCGTCTCGTGACGTCCATGATCTGGGCAAGCACGAGCTTGGTGCCCACGCCGTCGGTACCGCTAATCAGAATCGGGTCTTCCATATCCTTAAGCGCGGCAGCCGAGAACAAACCACCAAAGCCGCCGATGCCGCCGATAACCTCGGGGCGATTGGTATCCTTGACCATCTGCTTAATAGCGTCGACGGCGCGGCCGCCCTCAGCGGTATCGACGCCGGCATCCTCATACGTCACATGCTTGCTGTCGCTCATCTGAGCCTTCCTCTCCCACTACCGTGCGCCGCGCGGGCGCCAAACGGTGCTCATAGTTGCGTTCATTTCGGCGCGCGCCATAACAGCACGCGCCGTCATATCAACAAAACAGCAGGTAAAACCTACCAAAATATACCTGTCCCCATATGGCAGGTTTTAGGCCTCGCCGTGCTCCTCTTCCCAGCTGCGGTCGTCGTATTTCTCGACCACGGCGTCGTCGTCAAAGTGCAGCGGCTTGTCCAGGTTGCGGGGCTTAAAGCCCTCCATAAACTTGTCGCGGCCAAAGCTCTCGGGAATCGCCACGGGATAGCGGCCGGTAAAGCACGCGTCGCAGTAGCCGCCCTTGGGCATGACCTTAAGCAGGCCCTCGACCGAAAGGAAGGCCAACGAATCGGCGCCGATATACTCGCAAATCTCGTCGACCGTCTTGTTGGCGCTGATAAGCTGCGACTGCACGTCGTATCGATACCGTAGAAGCACGGCCAAATGACCTCGGGCGAGTTGATGCGGATATGAATCTCCTTGGCGCCGGCGTTGCGCAGCATCTTGACGAGCTGCACCATGGTGGTGCCGCGCACGATGGAGTCGTCGATGACGACCAGGCGCTTGCCCTCGATATTGTCGCGCAGCGGGTTGAGTTTCATACGCACGCCCATGGCGCGCAACTCCTGCGTAGGCTCGATAAACGTACGGCCCACGTAGCGGTTCTTGATAAGGCCCTCGCCAAAGGGAATACCGCTCTCGTGCGAATACCCCTCCGCGGGCGGCAGGCCGGAGTCGGGCACGCCGATGACCAGGTCGGCCTCGACAGGCTCCTCATGTGCCAGCTGACGACCCATGTCGTAACGGCAGGCATAGACGCTCTTGCCGTTCATGATGGAGTCGGGGCGGGCAAAGTAGACCTGCTCAAAGATGCAGTTGGCGGGCTCTTCGGCCGCAGGCACGCCCTGCTCGGATACCAGACCCTCGGCGCTGATGCGCAAGATCTCGCCGGGACGGACGTCACGGACATACTCGGCACCCACGATGTCGAGTGCGCAGGTCTCGGAAGCAACGACCCAGCCGCCGGCGCGCGTGACACGGACGGCGGAGTCGACCGTTGCGGCGCGTCCTGCGACGGCAGCTGCGAAACGGCTGCGGCATCGGCCTGGTCCAGACCCTCGTCCACCAGCTTGCCCAGCACGAGCGGGCGAATGCCGTGTGGATCGCGGAATGCGTAGAGCGCCTGCTCATTGATGAGCGTCATGGCGTAGCCGCCGCGCACGAGCTCCATGGTCTTGCGAATGCCCTCGCGCAGATGGCCTGTACGCTGGGTAAAGTAGCCGATAAGCTTGGTCGCGACCTCGGAATCCGAATTGGAGAGGAACGGCACGCCCAGCTCGATCAGCTGACGGCGCAGCTCGTCGGTGTTGACGAGGGTGCCGTTGTGCGCGAGCGCGATAATGACGCTGTTGATGGTAGAGAGGTGCGGCTGAGAGGCTTCCCAGCTCTTGGCGCCGGCAGTGCCGTAGCGCACATGACCCACGGCCAGCTGGCCGGAGAGCGTCGACAGGTCGGCGTTGGAGAACACGCGGTCGAGCAGGCCAGATCTTTGCGGACCATAACCGTGCCGCCGTCACCCACGGCGATTCCAGCCGATTCCTGGCCACGGTGCTGCAGCGCACGCAGGCCAAAGTACGTCAGTCGAGCCACGTCGCGATCGGGCGCCCATACGCCGAAAATGCCACATTCCTCATGCAGCTGGTCGGAGTCCGGATCATACGTCGACATGGTGTTCACCTGTCCCGCGGCACGCTCGGCCGCGCGGATGGTTTCTTGAGACATGGTATCCCCTCAGAGCCTCGTATTTTTGGCGTTACCCGCCTTATTATACGCACGGCAAGACAAGCACTCCCGCGCGTGAACAGCGCTTTTTAAAAGCCCACCGAGCTAATAATCAGTTTTGTTGCCAAACATTTTATCGGTCTGTCCAGTGTAAGTGCCCGCGCCCCCAGATGGCCGCCGCGTCCGCCGTTGGGGATTACAAAGTTGCAATTGGGACGTTCGTCCTGTCTTTTGGCAGGTCGGCGGCGTATCCTTGTACCTACAGCAAAACGAGAAAGGTTATGTATGGATCGAAACGAACTCGACCCCAACGTCCCCAGCGCCACGGAGGTCAAGAAGATCCCCCTCATCATTAAGGTGTACGCCGTCCTGTGCATCCTTTCCGGCGTGGGCACGCTCCCGTCGGTCGCTGCCTTTATGTGGCAGGTCATCACGGCACTTGTTAACGGCAACGCCACCGAAAAGCTCGGCGACAACACGCTCGTCGCAGTCGGCCTTATCGTCGCCGGCATCATGCTCTCTGCGGCAAGTGCCGTCATCCTAATCATCTTTGGCCTGGACCTTATCAAAAACCAGCGCCGCAACGCCGCCCGCCTGTCCTACATCCTTATTGCATTCACCGTCGTCGAGCTTTTGGTCGAGTGATGCTCCAGGGCATCGGGCCCTTCCTGCTGCGTCCCGCGATCCAGCTCGGCATCCTTGTTGCACTTTCGGCAACCGTCGACCCCACGCTGCGTCAGGAGCGCGAACTGCAGCGCCGCCTGCAGGAGATGCTCGACCGCGACGCCGCCGCCGAGGGCATGCTCGGCCGCGATGAAACCGGCGAGGGCTACATCAAGCTCAACTACTTCAACCTGTTCTGGGTATTCTTTGTCTGCTGCGTGCTCGGCTGATCGCCGAGGACATCTGGCACATGACGGTCGACGACCCGGGCGTCTACCAGAACCGCGCCGGCATGCTGTTTGGCCCCTTCAGCCCCATCTACGGATTTGGCGCCGTGCTCATGACCATGGTGCTTAACCGCTTCTACAAAAAGAACCCCATCATCATTTTCCTGGTGAGCGCCCTGCTCGGCGCCAGCTTTGAGGTGTTCGTGGGCTGGTTTATGCAGACCGCGTTTGGCGTGGTCTCGTGGAGCTACTCGCACATAACGCTGTTCGGTTTGCCCGATCCGCTCGTGGTCCTCACGGGCGGACGCACCTGCACGGCTTCGCCTGCCTGTGGGGCCTGGGCGGCCTCATCTGGATCAAGCTGCTGCTGCCGAGGCTGCTTAAGCTTATCAACAAGATCCCCTGGAAGAGCCGCTACTCGGCCACCGTCATCTTTACCGTTATCATGCTGGTCGACGGTGTCATGACGCTGCAGTCGCTCGACTACTGGTACCAGCGCGTTAACGGCACGGAGCCGGACATTCCCGTCGCACAGTTCTACGGAGAGCACTTCGATAACGAGTACATGGAAAACCGCTTCCAGAGCATGACCATGAGCCCCAAGGATGCGACGCGCGTATAGCGCTCACCGCGCCCAAAACGCAAAATGCCCGCCGGTATCACACGTACCGGTGGGCATTTTTATAAACGATCCTTCTATCGACGCAATCCTCTATGCCTCGCGCTCGACCTCACTCACGCATTCGTTCTTGATGGTGCCAACGAGCGCCTGCAGTGCATCGACCACGTGTGGGCGAATGTCCCCGCCGATAAGCACGAGCATGATGTCGTCACCTACGGTAAGCTCGCCGCTTGCCAGCCACACGCGCACATAGCCGATACCCGGCATCGCGCGCGTAGCCTCGATAGCAGACCGTACCTTTTCGGCGTCGTAGTCAAAGACCATGCCGCCCACCCTGTGGCCTGGCGCCACGCCATCGGTCTCGACTCCGCGCACCTCAGCCTTGGGCGTCGCGCGCACCACACCGTTATGCGTCAGATACATCCCACAGCCTGCCGCCGAAGCATCGGCCTTGGCCTCGCGCAGCCAAGCATCAATCGAAGGCATCAATTTGCCACTCTCGAGCATCATTTCTCCCTTACCGTCGTCGAGTAGCCAATTTGGGACGGGGCCTTTTTAGCTACTCTCGAACAACTTATTCCTCGACCGGCGTGAGCACCATGACGGCACGTGTGTTGCTCAGCGACAGCGAACGACAGGTCACAAGCGTTACAACCTTAGTTGCCGAAGCGGCACGATCGGTGGCATCACTCGCCACGGCAGAAGCGCCGTCGAGCATCTCGGACAGGTAGTTCTTGAGTCCGTCGTCGCCCTCAAAATTGGTCATGCGCGCCTTGGCATACGTGTCCTCGACCACCTTGGTCGCCAGCGGACGCAACTTATACGTCGCATCGCGCGTGATGTAGTACACATATTCAATGCTATCGAACGTTGCCTGGTCAGTCGTATCCGAAATCACGTTGAACATCGACCCATCGTTCATATGGTGGCCGTAGATCGTGGTCTGCTGGTCGACCATTCCCGGCGCGGTGTCATCGCTATCCAAGAAGATGGCACCCGAGGCGTTAGACGTGCCATCGAACAGCGTGTTGAGGTATTTGGAGTTGTTGTTGGTCTGCACCACGGGATAGTTGATGTTGGTTCCCGGCACGTAAATCCAACCCACAATCTCGGGGTTCGTCTGAGCAAGCGCATCAAAGTCGATAATCGGCACGCCGCTGGCGTCCTTATCGCTTACATATTGCTTCTCGATTTTCTGATACGAATCGCTCGCCTGCTTATAGCCAATCTGGGCATTAATAAAAATAGCGGCGGCGGCAACAATCAGACCGATACCGATGATGATGAGCAGAATGGGAATAATGGAGTGGCGCTTTTTGCGCGGCAGCTCGGTGCGATCCGACGGCGCGGCATGCGATGAAGACCGGGGCGGCTTCTTAGCGGAGCTATAAGACGAAGGACGATATGCGGCCGGCGCGTCCTGTCGACGATGCGTCGCCGGTGTCACGGGGCGCGGCGCGCGCGGCTGCTGAGGAGAGGATGTCCGACCTGCTGTGCCGCACGGGCAGCACCCGGCTTCGACGGATCGGGAATCTGAGAAGCCTTGAATCGTTTTCCCTGATAATCGGACATGGCTCTCCTTATACTGCGGTGAAACGGCGGAACGCTTAGGCGTCAGCCATCTCCTGCTTCATCTTCTCGATAACCTTGCGGTACTCGGGGTCGCAAGCACCAGAATCTGTGTGGCATAGATGGCGGCGTTCTTGGCACCGTTGATGGCAACGCAGGCCACGGGCACGCCCGAAGGCATCTGCACCATCGACAGCAGCGAATCCATACCGCCCAGGTCACTCGTCTTCATAGGCACGCCGATAACCGGCAGCGGCGTAAAGGCAGCCACGACACCACCCAAGTGAGCGGCCTTGCCGGCGGCGGCGATAATCACTTTGATACCGCGATCGGCGGCAGTCGAAGCCCACTCGTGGACCTTCGCCGGCGTGCGGTGCGCGCTCGCAATGACGAGCTCATAGGGCACACCCAGTGCCTCGAGCTCGGCGGTGCAGCCTTCCATAACGCCCAGATCGGACTTGGAACCCATGATGATCCCGACAACCGGCTTCTGATCTGCCATAAACATAGACCTCCTGTTGAGAGCGGTGACGCAGCGAATCCGCGACCCTTAACTGCAAATAATTCAAGTATAGCCACCGATGCCGATGTGTTCGGTGAGAGGCGGAATGCTTTGCGAGATTAAGGCCGAAGGGTCGGAGCTTTCCGCCTACATTCAAAAAGCATGCCCACCGTCCTTGGGTGGGACGGCGGGCACGCTTGCTTAGCTGTTGCTGGGGCTACTTGGCCTTGCTGCGACGATGGAAGAAAGCGCCGATCGCGGCGATGATGGCGCCGAGACCACCGACGGTCACGACGGTCGCCGCCGTCTGGTCGCCGGTATTGGGGATCGCCGAACCGTTCTTCTTGCTGCCCTGGGCCTTGTCGCCTGCGGGCTTGCCCGCCTGGTTGCCGCCGTTCGAGCCATTGCCGGAACCCTGGTTGCCCGAGCCGCCCTGGTTGCCGGAGTCGGCATCCCTGAGGCTCTCAATGGCCAGCTTGAGCTGGTCATAGGCCGCCTGGAGCTGGGTGTCGGAAGCATTCTCATCACCCAAGACGTCCTCGGCGTAGGTAATGGCATCCGTCAGGGCCTTGACAGACTCGTCCGTCTTGCCCCTGGTGTCAGTCTCCTTCGCCTGCTTGACCAGGGCCTTGAGCTGCTTCTTAGTCGGATTCTCGACCGGGACCACCGGGGTCTTCTCGAGCGCGCCGCGGGCGCTCTCGAGCGCCTGAGCGCCTGGTCGACCTCGTCCTGCGTGGCGTCCTCATCGCTCAAGATGGCGCGGGCGCTCGCCAGGGCGTTCTCGAGCGCCGTCCAGGAGGCCTCGGTGTAGTCACCGGCCTTGAGGTCGCCGGCAGCAACCTCGGCATCAACCTTTTCGATCGCGGTAGCGAGATCATCCTTCGCCACCGGATCGGGGACGGCCGTACCGTAGAACTTGAGCTCCGCCATGCTGCAGTAGGCATCAACGTCGCCACCGCCGGCGTGAATCACCTTGACGGTCACGTAGCGACCGCGCGCGGCGCCAAAGCTCATCTGCTTCCAGTCGCCACGGTCGGTGAGCACGCGGCCGTCGTTGTCGAAGGCGAACGTACCATCGACGCGGCGGTGCCCATCTCATAACCGTCGGCAGTGTCGGAGACCAGTATCTCGGCCTCGAAGATATCGCCGTTAGTGCCGCCGTCCTGGCGCGGCAGGAATGTAACGTCGGTGAGATCGTAGTCGCGGCCCAGGTCGACACTCAGATACTGGGGCATACCGGTCCCATGGCCCAGTCGCTGTGCCAAAGCGTCCGCTCGTCGCCGTCGAGAGCGTTGACGGCGTTGCTGCCCTCGTAGTCGGCCTCACTCGAGAAGCCGGCCACCTTGACGTTCTTGCGGTTCTCGGGCGTGTTGATAAGAATCTTCTCATCGACAGGGCGCATCTTGAGGCCGTCGATTGCCTTCTCGATCTTGGCTGTGGCGTCTGCGACATCCTTCTTGCTATAGCTGCCTTGGCCGCCGTCGAGGAGCTTCTGAGCCGCCTCGACCGCAGCGGTGAGAGCCTTATAGGAATCCTTAGTGTAGACGGACTCGCTGTAGCCCGCGGCCTTGGAAAGCGCTGCCACGAGCGCAGAGGTATCGACACCAGCCTTGACCTCGACCTCATAGGATGCGGTCTTGGAGGGGTCGAGTACCGACGCCACCGTGATCTTTGCCTTGCCGGCCTTGTTGGCACGCAGGTAGTAGCTCACGCTATCGCCAGCCTGAACAGCGGAGACGCTTACCACAGAGGGGTCGGAGCTCTCGACCGTCACATAGGGGTAGCCGGCGCTCTCAGGCGTGGCCTTGGCGTCGACGAGCGTAACGTCGCCTTCAAAGAACTCGGTCTGGTTCTTGCCTAGCTCGACACCCTCGATGGCCTCGACACCCTGCGTGTAGTTGAAGTTGACCTCACGCAGTGTGAGCATCTGGTCACCCGATGCCTCAAGCGGCGTGACCTCGACCTTGGTCGCCTTCTTGCCCTTGTTCTCGCAGAGAGGCCAAAGGCGTAGCGAGCCCGGAAGGAATCGTACTCCCCGCCCGCGAACTCTTGGGTCGAGCCATCCTCGAACGTCACGACAGCCTTGATCTTCTGCACGGTTCCGTTGCCACCGTTGCGGTTAACGACCTCGACACTATCGAGTTTCGACGGCGTCTTAAATGCGAATGTCATCGTGGTGGGAAGCTTCACGTAACTCGGAAGCTTACCCTCGCTGTCCCAGTTGCCGCTCCAGTTCCATAGGAACTCAAAGCCGTTGTCGCCCTCGTTATTATCGAACAGCGCGTTATAGCTCTTCTGCTGGATAAGTTTCTCGACGTTGGTCCCGTCGTCGGTCGTGAGCTCATCGTTGGTCATCGTGATGTTGAAGGCATCCTGACCGTACTCGGCGACCGTTGGCTGAGGAACATCCGGCATCGTCACCGTGCCGTCGCTCGCAAACTCAAGCGCGTCGCATGCCGGACCGATGAGCCAAGATGTCGAGGGCAGTTCGACCTTGCCGGCGGTCTTGGCCTTGAGCTTGAAACTCGCCACCGCGCCGGTACCGTTGTAGAGCTTGCCATCGCCGCGGTTGGCAAAGGCGAGATTGATAGTCTGCGTTCTGTCCGCGAACTGGACCTTCTCGCGAGACAGGTTCTCCATGCCGGCAGTCGAGCCGTCCTGCGCGATGCTCTCGGACACAAACTCGAACTGGTCGCTCTTGAAGTTGACGAGAGCGCCCAGGGCGTTGACGTTCTTAGCGTCGGCCGCATAGACATCAACGGTGATCTCATCACCGGCCTCGACCTCGGTCTTGCTCGGAATCACCGCGAGCGAACCTGCGACCTTGCCCTTTTGTTTAGTGCCGCCGTCAAGACCCGCCATGGTGAACGAGTAATCGTACACGTCGTAAACGCCGTTATCGTTGAGGTCGGCGAAGTGGTCGCGGATCTGCGAACCGAACGTCGGGGTATCGGGCTCGCGATTCTCGAGGCCCAGATAGTTCTTCATGTTGGAGTAGTCTCCGTCGGAGATCGTGGCCTTGTTGAGGTTGGAGCCCACGGCGAAGCCATCCGTGCCGTCGGTCTTGTAGATGGCAATCTCGGACGCGGAGAAGAAATTGCCGACCGAGGCGAGCGGTGTCATGCGCACGTAACGGGCGGCCACGGTGCCGTCAAACGCTACCGTCTTACAATCAGCGGAACGTGCCCAATCGACCTCCTGGCTCGTCCAGTGGACGCCATCGAGACTCGTCTCAACACGCATCTTGGTCACAGTGCCGTTGCCGGCGTCATCGCGCGGATAGTACTCGAGCTTATCGAGCTTGTAAGCGCGTCCATAGTCAACGGTAAGCGCCTTGCCTAGATCGTTGCCACCGGAGTGGAAACCGCCGTCGCCCGACTGGAACTCATGGTCGAAGGCAAGCTCGGCCTTATGGCTGCCGTAAAGTGAGCCCTCCCAGGTGATTTCCTCGGCGTCGGGGACGTTCCGCCACGGATCGAGTGCGGAGTTCGCCTCGAGCACATCGCTCCAGGCGGAGTAACCCTCGGCGTTGCGTGAACGAATCTGGTAGGTGTGCTTGCTATTGTAGGCGAGGTCGATGTGCGTGAACTCGGCCGCATCACCCACGGCAAACACAGTGCCGTCGACCTTAAGGTCGTAGGAGGTAGCACCATCGACCTTTCCCCAGGTGAGCTTGATGCTCGTTGGGGTCGTGACGTCCTCGGGGGCAGCAAGGTTCGTGGGTGCGGAGAGGTTCTCGTTGAGGCGATCGGCTGTGAGCGTGGCGTCGGCGTTCACGAAACCGCCCAGCTCAAGCGTCTGCGCCGCTGCAGCAACATCGGTCTTCGCGAACTTGACGTAGACCTTGGGGTTCGTGGTGATCTTGGTGTTGTTGAAGCTCTCGCCCTGCTCTGCCTCGGTGCCGTCCGCATCGCTGCCGTAGTGGTTGAGGTTGGGGGTCTCGCTGTAGAAGTAGACCGCCTGGCCGGCCTCGGGGGTCGCGGCGTCAAAGGCCTCCTGCGAGTCGACCTCAACCACGTTGAGTGCGGATCCGCCGTTCTTGGCGACAACGCTCGTGGGCTTGGCGGACACATTGGCCACGAAGGTCGTGGTGCGGTTGGAGTCGTAGCCGTTGTAGCCGCCCTGCGAGCCTCGGCGGTAAAGGTCGCGGTGCCGCCTGCGGCCTTGGAGCTGTAGACGGTGCTCACATGCTCACCGTAGGAGATATTGTCGATCGTGCCGTAGGAATCGTCCTCAGCCGTGTTGTTTTCGATGGAGGAGCCGTCGTCCTCGTACTGCGTAAAGGTGCCGTCGCCCTCGGTGGCGAAGAACTCGACGATACGCTGACTGCGGTCGGTACCCTTGGTGTTGGTGTCGCTCACTGCCTCGGGGTTGTTGTTCTCGGCGTACATCGGCACGATAGCGTTGGCCTTCACAAACAGCGGCAGCTTCCAAAGCGGAGCCTCGTAGTTGTTGAGAACCTGGCCGCCGCGATACTGCTTACCCGAGAAGTAGTCGATCCAGATGGTGGGATTCTCGTCGGTGCCGTAGTTGGGAGGTAGATCCCATTGCGAATGTCGTTGCCGTTCTCATCTGCCTGGGTATCCTGATACACCGGTGCCACTAGGAAGTTCTCACCGAACATATACTGGTACTGTGTCGAAGTGCTTGCGGCGTACTCGGAGTTGTCAGAAAGCAGCATGGCGCGGATCATGGGCAGGCCGGCATCGCCGTTACCCGTGTCGATGTTGGCCGCCGAGGCCGCGCTCGTGTAGATATAGGGCATGAGCTGCGCCTTGAGCTTGAGGTAGAAGCGCGAGATGCCTGTGTAGGGATCGCCGTGCGTCATGGGCGATTTACGGTAGGTGCCCCAACCGTCCATGTCAAGCATAGAGGGCGTGAACGTCTTCCACTGGTAGTCACGCGCAGAGATGATGGGGTCGCCGCCAAAGATGCCATCCATGTCGGAGCCGATGTTGGGGTTGCCCGAAAGACTCTGACCGATATACGTGGGGATATGGAAGCGAATGTACTCCCAGTTACCGCCATACTGGTCTCCGGTCCAAATGCCACCAAAGCGCTGCGTGCCGGCCCAACCATCGAGCGTGATGATGTTGGGGCGCTTGTTAGCGCCGGTCGTCACCGTGTCATAAGCTGTCTTGATGCCATTGAGACCAAAGGAGTAGCCAGATCCAACCCAGGCAACGTCGGTCTTAAGGGTAGTGATGCCTCCCGTCTTGACCTCGGCGTCGAAGTCGCGAAGCAGATGCCACGGGGTCTCAGGGTTGCTGTCGGGCTCAAGGTTGGACTGGGTCCACAAGCCGTGCTCACACCCTTGGAGTTGGCATACTCGGTGAACTTCTTAAGGTTGTCGACATTGGCACGCACAGCGTTAAGGCGGTCGGCCGAGCTCGCTCCGTCGGAGTTGACGCCGCCGGTCTTGTAGTAACCGTTCTGGCCATAGCCGGCGCCGTAGCCGTCGTTCGGCAGGAACCAGCCGAGCGGCATGTCGTTGTCCTCGTAGTCATCGATAACCTGCCGAGCAGAGAACTGGCGGTCGAAATCGGTCGCTTTCATGTTCTCGGTATCAACCGTAGGGCCTCACCGTTGAGCGTCTCGGCGCAAGTGTGCCGTCGAGCTTGTAGCCCGTCGACATGCCAGACTCGTACTTAACGTCGCCCTTCTCGCTCGAGGACTTGCTGCCCTTGGTCTCCCACTTCTTTTGACCCGAGGTCGTTGACCAGCCATCACGGTTATAGGCATTAAGATGACCAAGGTAGAACCGTACTCGGGCAGCAGTACCGGGTTACCGGTCACCTTGTAGTAGTCCTGCAGCATCTCGGTTGCCACGTTCGAAGCGCCCTCGTTGGTCGCCACGAAGTAGTAGGCATCAAACTCATTCTCGCTGTGCAAAGTCGTGACCGTCGATGAGTCCGTGGAACCGAAGTCGTAGGAACCCTCTGCAAACGTGTTTCGGAGCACGCCGTAGCCGTCACTCGTCCAATAAAACGGGTTGGGCGAGGCAACGCCGCCATCGGTCCAGTTGTTCGTGTTGGAGATGGCGATGGTCTGGTTGGTGTGCAGGAAGCGTCCGTTCTGGGTGCCGCCGCCAAAGAAGTTCTCGGACTTCTCCTTGGCGAGCGTCTGGACGGTACCCTTCTTATCAAGGTCGAGGGACGCGGACTCGGAAACCACGACACGGTCGCCTGACTTGATACTCATCTTGCCAGTCGCCTTGTCCAGGATCACGGTCGCCTTTCCGCCGGTGATCTCGATAGTGTCGCCCTTGTCGGCAACCGTCGCACTCGGCTTGCTGTAGGTGTCCGAGGTATCGGCTGAGCCTGGATCTTAGCCGTGTGGGACTTACTGCGCGGCGTGGCGTACTCGGAAAACTCACCCTTGGGGTCGACGTTATAACGGAAAATACCGTCCTCGAGGAACGTAATACGGCCCTTGATGCCGTCAGCGAAATCGATGTCGACGACATTCGAGGCAGACTGGGACACGGTCGCCGAGTCGACGCCCTTGAGTGGCGTGGCAATCGCCTGCTGGGGATTGGCAAACACGAGCGTCGCTGCAGTGGCAACGAGGACCGCGCTTCCCTTCACCCACCGTTTCGTAAAAATGGAATTCCTGCGCATCTGGTCTCCTTTCTTCCGACATGCTGAGGTGCCGAGGACGCCCCCCCCCGGCAGCATGGGAAAACGTATCAAACGGAGATGTTCGGTACATTCCGCACAATGGGGGCCACCCGTTACCAAGGGGCCAACTGGTAGTAACCAGATAGCCACCTACTAGGTCATATCAACATATGGGAGCACTTGCGCACCCAAGTTCGGAATTCTCCCAGCGGCAGCAAAATAAGCGTCAACGGCAAGGTGGGCTTAATAAGCCATACCAATTGGTTCTTCAGTCAAATACCAATCTAGCAAAAATGTACTGTTTATCTGGTATTACACAGACCATACCTTTCCCTCGGGAACTGGGCTTCGCGAAGTTTCCCGAGGGAAAGGCTCAGCCGCCACCCTCGACCTACCGGGGATTGCCATGACGTACGTTGGCTGATTTGGTTTGGAATGAGATGTTGACGGTGGCTGATGGGCACAACTGTCCTGGGTGCATTTCAAGATGCACCTAAATGTCTGTCTTTATCCTTATAGATTGTCCAGGTAGTCGTCGGCATCATAGGTAAGGCTGTAAGCTTTATTCAGGATGCGCACGAGCTCCTGGGCATCGTGCTCGCCGAGCGCTGAGAGTTGTTTCGAGAGCGATGCCACACTCTCGGCATTTTTTTTCGCCGCGAAATCACGGCCTTCCTTGGTAATGCTCACCAGCACACGCCGACGATCGTTTGGATCAGTCCTGCGCTGAACGTAACCCTTACTCTCGAGTGAATCCAAGATATGCGACATGCGCGCACGGGAGAATTTCAGCTTCTTGGCAATCTCGGAGGGAATGACATCACCGTCAATACCCGATAGATACTGTAAAACCGGTGCCTCGCCCACACTGGCGCCGCCGGCAGCACTCAAGGATCCCTTGGCAAGGAACGTGAGTACACAATCAGTTTTCGAGCGACGTCATCGTAATCCACTGGGGATATTGTCCTTTGCAACTCTAGAAGGGCCATAAAACCGTCATTTGCCGTACATTAGTTAACATTCGCAACAATTATTTATGATACCCCAACGCGGAAGTCTATTGCTCGTCCTTCTTGCGTCGCATAAGCTCCTCAACGTCGACACCAGCGGCCTCGAGCATGCGCTCGACATTCTTTTTGGCGTTGGTCGTGCCGACCTTAAGCACGATCGAAAGCGGAGTGCCCACCACCAGGCACACGATGCCCACGGGGACACCCCAGCCGGGGCCGCCCTGCATACCCCACATCCCCATCAAAAAGCCAATCGCCACGAGCGAATAGCCCAGGCGCAGCCAAACATTGAGCCGCTGAATAGCATCGGTCTGCATCTTTGCCTCGCGAATCAAGTCGTCGCGCGAAAGGTCGTGTCCATGTTTCTCGTGCATATGGTCCTCCTCGTGCAAAGTGTGCATCATGCGCAAGTGCATCGTTTGTCGAATACGTCATCTTTCAAGAGCAATATAGCGGGTGTCGTGTAGGCGATGGAGGTCGCTGGCCATATTGCCCTTGAAGGGCGGCGCAAAATCAGAAGGCCGTGCGGTTGAGGCCGCACGGCCTTACAGGGGTCCAGGGGATGATGACTAGTAGCTCAGTGCCGGGTCGAAGAAGCCAATGAGAACGCCCACAAATGCGATCACAACGAGGATCAGCATCATAACGATGGGGTTGACCTTCTTCTTGGTCATCATGTACCAGCAGAAGATGATGAAGACCATGGGCAGCAGGTGCGGATAGATTCCGTCGAGCGTGTCCTGGAACTTACCGCCGCCGGGCAGCACCAGATTGGGGCTGCAGGTGATGGAGACCCAGGTAGCACCGACTGCACCGATGACCATGGTACCGACCATCACGATGGAATCACGCAGAGCCTTGGCCTTGGGGCCGACGAGGGCCTCGACCGCCTTGCCGCCGAGCCCATAGCCCTGGTTGTAGGCAAAGCGCATGCCAAGGAACATGAGCAGGTTCCACACGACAATATAGAAGATGGCACCGAGCGGAGAGCCGCCGGTCGAGAGACCGAGGGCGATACCGAGCAGGATCGGGATCAGGGTACCGACGATCAGCGAGTCGCCAAGGCCGGCGAGCGGGCCCATGAGGCCGGCGCGGATGCCGTTGATGGCGTCGTCGTCGATGGCCTCGCCGTTTGCGCGAGCCTCCTCGAGGCCGGCGGTGACGCCGACAATCATGGTGCCGATCTGCGGCTCGGTGTTGAAGAACGCGGAGTAGGTCTGGAGGGCCTGCTTCTGCTCCTCGGGCGTGTCGTAGAGCTCCTCGACGATCGGAAGCATGGCGCACAGGTAACCGAAGGTCTGCATGTGCTCCTGCGAGAAGCAAGTCAGGTTGCCATAGGACCAGTTGCGGAACGACTTGGCAAGCGTTTTCTTAGAGAGTTTCTTCTTCTCTGCCATTAGATGTCCTCCTCTTCCTCATCATCGGAGCCGAGGCGATAGCTGCCTTGGGAGCGTTTGCGAGGTCGATCTTGAGCGAAGCGATCTCATAGTTGATCAGGGCGAAGAAGCAGCCGATGCCGGCGGCGGCAATCAGGTTGCATCCCATGACAGCAGACAGGGTGAAGCCGAAGAAGAACGTGATGAAGTCCGTCGGCTTGGAGATGACCTGCTTGAGCAGGATGGCGATACCGACGGTAGGCAGCAGCGAGCCGACGGTGAACAGCGTCTTCATCGCGATGCCGTCCATGGGCATGTAGGTCTTCATGAGGTCGACCATGGCGGTGCCGCCCATGGTGATGATGAACGTCGGGAGGAACGAGCAGACGATGTGACCGATCCAAGGCAGAACGTTGTTGACCAGGTAGAGCTTGTGGAGGTCGCCTTCTCGAGCCACTTCCAGCCCATGCCCTGCCATACCAGGTTAATGGTGGCGGTGCCATAGAAGAGCACAGTGCCGAGCGTGCCGACGGCGGCACCGAGGGATGCGGCCATGCCGCAGCCTCAGCGGAGGCGGGATCGATGCCCGAGTTCTTGATGGCGAGGATCGCCAGCGGGATGCCGATATAGGACACGGCGCGGACGTCGCGGAGACGGTTCCGCCGGGGGTCACGAGAGCGATGTAGACAACCTGGATGGCAGCGCCGACGAGGATGCCCGTCTGCATATCGCCCATGATGATGCCGACGATGAGGCCGGCGACCAGAGGACGACCCAGAGTGTAGTTGCCGATCGTCGTGCCGCCCATGCCAGGCATTGATGCCAGGCAGGCGAACAGGCCGAACAGCGCGGCTTGGAATGCATTGATTGCCATGCTTTCCCCTTTCTTTATTCCTCAGCCCCTTTCACCAAGGGCTGTAGATACCAAAATGCGGCTGGCGCCTAACTAGAAGCCAAACTGACCGCGGAACTTGGGCCACTCACCGATGGACTTCTCCTTGATAAGGGCGAACTCGACCGTGTAGCCGGCGTTGGTGAGATCCTCGAGCGCCTGGGCCTCTTCCTGCGTGATCGACTGGTTGTTGCCGAGCTTGGTGGTGCCGGGACGATCGTTGCAGGGACCGACGATGATGCGGTCCATGCCGGGCTTAAAGCCAAAATCGACGAGAAGTTCCTTCATGTCGAGCGGGTTCTTGGTGATCAGGAAGTACTTGGTGTTGGACTTGAGAACCTTCTCGGAGACCTCCTTGAAGTGCTCCTTGGTCCACACGAACGTCTTCTTGCCCGAGGCACTCTTGTAGGCCTCCTTGAGCACGGGGTTGGACGCCGCGGCGTCGTTGACGGCGATAAGACCGTCGCAGGGATACTCGAGGGCCCAACGGGTAACGGTCTGTCCATGGATCATACGGTCGTCAATACGGATGAACGAAATCATACGTTCTCCCCTTTCCTTCATGAGGCCCGCGGTCGCGGCCCCTTCTTCCTAACGTTTGCAGCTAGATGAAACCTTGGTGCGGCCTAGATGTCGTCGTCCTCGTCGTCGGCGTCATCGGTCGGGACCACAAGCTCGGACATACCGTTCTTGCCCTCCTGCAGCATCATCTGCTTGAGAGAATCCAGGTCCATGGTGGCAAGCCCCATCATGGCGGTCATAGCCATGGGCAGATTCATACCGCCGAAGGCAATGGTGTGGGCGAGCAAGCCCTTCTCGGCCATCGTGTTCATAGCATTGGTGAGCGGCGATCCGCCCAGGATGTCACCGAGCAGGACAACCTCGTCATCGGCGGTAACGGGAGCGACCATCGCCTTGACGTTCTCGACATATTCGTCAGCGCCCATGCCGTCCACGAGACTCGTCGACAAGATGTTCGGGGCGTCATTGCCGAGCATCTTGAGGACACTGTGCAGTCCGGGAGCGAGCGTTCCGTGACTGACCATTACCAGATACCGCATGCGGTCTCCTCTCGACCTGCCGTGTGTCGCACGGCTTTGCTTTTTGCCGAGATTATTGTTGCGCCGGGGCATGTTCGGTACAAGAAAATAGTCGCGAACGGCAACTATTCATCGGTTAACGGTAGCAACTATTTTTGTGCCTAAATTATTTTTTCTTCCAATTATTTTTAAAATAGCAGGTAGATTGCCTGGTAAATGTTTTATGTTCCTTATGTACCATACATACCGACAAGAATCGGGCCTGACATCACCGGTTTGTCCCGCAGTGTCAGACCATGTCACGTATGCTCACGACATGGAGGTACCCCATGGACATGATCTCGTTTCTCGCCTCCGAACCCTTCGATCGCAGCGTGATACGCCGCTCTATGTCCAACTTAAACATCGAATCGCCCTGCTTATCGCCAGCCAGGCGTTCGACACCAAGACGCCGCTGCCACGCGAGCTCGAAATCTGTGAGCGGCTGGAGTTATCGCGCGCGACCGTGCGCCGTTGCTTCCAAGATCTCGTCATCGAGGGGCGCGTGGTGCGCAAACGCGGGCAGGGCACGTTCATCAAGCCCCAAACCTCAGCGCCCGGCATCGACCTGGCCCTGAATTTCAGCGCGCGGATGCGCGAAGCGGGACGGGTTCCGAGCTCACAGATTCTCGCCTTTTCAAGCATACCGGCCGTCCGCGGCATCGCCTCCGGGCTCAAAGTGCCCGAAGGGACACCCGTCTGGGAGATTCGCCGCCTGCGTCTCGCCAACGACAAACCCATGGAGCTCAACTACGTCTATATCCCCGTGTCACTTTGCCCCGAGCTCACACGCAAGACGTGGATGGCTCGCTCTACGCCTACATCGCGGAAAAGACCGGCATCCTGCCCGCAAGCGTCGATGCCGTCTACGAGACGGTCAACCTCGACAAGCATGAGGCGCGCCTTTTGGGACAGAACACCGGTAAGGCGGCGATGCGCATCGTGCGTTCGACTTACGACAAGACGGGAACCCCGTTCGAGGTAGGCGTGCTCATCAGCTGCGACGGTCAGGCAAAGTTGCACGTGCACATCGCCGCCGACAAAACAACCTTCACCGCCACAGCCCAATAAATCCAAAACGTGGGCGCCGTCGATTCAAACGAACGAGCGCCCACACTCATTTTCTATTCAGCCCTAGTCATCGCACAAAGCCCCTTCGGCAGCACACGGTGCGGCCAAGTCACCGCAGGCCGGGGCGGGAGGCGGTCCTTTCTCTCGGAAAACTTCGCGAAGCCCAGTTTCCGAGAGAAAGTGTCCGCCTCCGCCCCCGGCCGGACAGCTCAACCTACACCGTGTGCTGCGGCAGGTCCTGCAGGGCGATGACGTCCATGCCCATGTCGTTGGCGCTGCCGTGACCCTGCTGGTCCTCGCGCACCGCCTCGATGGCGCTCACGTACGTGTTGGCGGCAGACATCGCGGTCACACAGGTCAAGCCGCGGCGCACTGCTTCGGTGCGCAACAGATAGCCGTCGCCACGCGAACCCGGGCCGTACGGCGTGTTGATGATCACCGCGATCTTGCCATCGGCAATGAGGTCGCCGATGTTGGGGCGCTCGCCGTCGTGCGGGCCGCTGATCTTCTCCACGATCTCGCACGTCACGTTGCCTCCACGCAGCACGCGCGCCGTACCCTCGGTGGAGCAGATGTCAAAGCCCAGGTAACGCAGGATACGGGCGACCGAAAGGATATGACGCTTGTCGCGGTCGCACACGCTGATGAACACCTTGCCGCAGCTCGGGTCGGGCAGCTTGTAGTCAATCGCCAGCTGCGTCTTGGCGTATGCCTCGGGATAGCTCTTGGCGATACCCATGACCTCGCCCGTCGACTTCATCTCGGGCCCCAGGATAACGTCGGCGCCCGGGAAACGGCCCCAGGGCATAACGGCTTCCTTCATGCAGAACCAATCGAGCTGACGCTCGTCGCTCGGCAAGCCCAAGCTCGCGATGGAATCACCCGCCATGATGCGCGCCGCGCACTTGGCCAGCGGCACGCCGGTGGCCTTGGAGATAAACGGCACGGTGCGGCTCGCGCGCGGGTTGGCCTCGATCACGTAGACGGTCTCGCCCTTGATGGCGTACTGCACGTTGACCAGGCCGCGTACGCCCAGCGCCATCGCGATGCGGCGCGTGGTCTCGCGAAGCTTCGCCTGCAGGCTCTCGCTAAAGCTGAACGGCGGGATGCAGGTCGCAGAGTCGCCGGAGTGAATACCGGCCTCCTCGATATGCTCCAGGATGCCGCCGATGTAGACCTCCTCGCCGTCGCACAGGGCATCGACATCGGACTCGATCGCACCCTCCAGGAAGCGGTCCAGATACACCGGGTAGTCGGGGCTAATGCGCGCGGCCTCGGCCATGTAATCGCGCAGATGCTCGGCATCGTAGGCGATCATCATGCCACGGCCGCCCAGCACGTAGCTCGGACGCACCAGCAGCGGGTAGCCAATATGCGCGGCCACGGCCTCGGCCTCCTCAAACGAGGTTGCCTGGCCCGCCGGTGGGTACATGATGCCCAGCTTGTCGAGCAGAGCGGCGAAGCGCTCGCGGTCCTCGGCAAAGTCGATGGCATCGGGCTTGGTACCCATGATGTTCACGCCGCTCTCCTCGAGCATGCGCGCCAGCTTAAGCGGAGTCTGGCCGCCGAGCGTCACCACGACGCCGTCGGGGCGCTCGACATCGATAACGTCCATGACGTCCTCGTAGGTGAGCGGCTCAAAGTACAGACGGTCGGACGTGTCATAGTCGGTCGAGACGGTCTCGGGATTGCAGTTGACCATGATGGTCTCGAAGCCGCGGGCCGCCAGCGCGTAGCTCGCGTGCACGCAGCAGTAATCGAACTCGATACCCTGGCCAATGCGGTTGGGGCCGGCGCCCAGGATCATCGCCTTGGGCTTGTCCGCCGGCGTGGTCTCGTCGGGAGCCACGCACTTCTTGGCATCCGGCTCGTGCGGTAGATGTTCTCGTACGTCTTGTAGTGGTACTCCGTGGCGCTCGAGAACTCGGCCGCGCAGGTATCGACCGTCTTCATGCTGGGAACCACGCCCAGACCCTTGCGATAGGCGCGCACAAAGCGCTCGTCCGAGCCGGTCAGCGCGGCAATCTCGGCGTCGCTCGTGCCGTATTGCTTGAGCAGGCGCATCGCGTCGGCGTCGATATCCTCCACACGCAGGCCGCGGATGCTCTCCTGGACCTGCACCATGTCGTTGATACGATTGAGGTACCACGGATCGATACCGCAGATGGCATGGATGCGGGCGATGTCCCAGCCACGGCGCAGGGCCTCGACCACAAAGAAGATGCGGTGCTCGGTCGGGGTTGCCGCGGCCTGAGCGAGCTCATCGTCGCTCAGCTTGTCGGCACCCTCCTTGCCACCGGCGCAGATGCCTGGTGACCGTCCTCCAGTGAGCGCATGGCCTTGCCGAAGGCCTCCTCAAAGGTGCGGCCGATCGCCATGATCTCGCCCACGGCCTTCATGCGCGTGGTGAGCGTGGGGTCGGTACCCTTAAACTTCTCGAAGGCAAAGCGCGGCACCTTGACCACGCAGTAGTCAATCGTGGGCTCAAAGCAGGCGGCGTTGCCTTGGTGATGTCGTTGACGATCTCGTCGAGCGTGTAGCCCACGGCCAGGCGAGCGGCGGCCTTGGCGATGGGGAAGCCCGTGGCCTTGGAGGCCAGTGCGGACGAACGGCTCACGCGCGGGTTCATCTCGATGACGATCAGGCGGCCGGTCTGGGGGTTCACGGCAAACTGCACGTTGGAGCCGCCGGTCTCGACGCCGATCTTCTCCAGAATGGCGAGCGACGCGACACGCATGCGCTGGTACTCAAGGTCACTTAGTGTCTGCGCCGGCGCCACGGTGATGGAGTCGCCGGTGTGCACGCCCATGGGGTCGAGATTCTCAATGGAGCACACGATGATGCCGTTGCCGGCGTGATCACGCATGACCTCCATCTCATACTCTTTCCAGCCCTCGATGGACTCCTCGACCAGCACCTCATGGGCAGGCGAGAGCTCAAGGCCCTGGCTCACGATGGAGACGAGCTCCTCGTGGGTATGCGCGATGCCGCCGCCGGCGCCACCGAGGGTAAAGCTCGGGCGCAGTACGCAGGGATATCCCACGCGCTCGGCGATAGCCTCAGCGTCGGCCACGCTGTAGGCATAGCCCGAGCGCGCGACCTCCAGGCCGATCTCGGCCATGGCCTCGTTAAAGAGTTTGCGGTCCTCGCCGCGCTCGATAGCGGCCAGGTCGCAGCCGATCATTTCGACGCCGTACTTGTCGAGCGTGCCGTCCTTTGCCAGCTCGACGGCGGCGTTCAGACCGGTCTGGCCGCCCAGCGTGGGCAGCAGCGCGTCCGGGCGCTCCTTCTTGATCACGCGCTCGATAAACTCGGCGGTGATAGGCTCAACATAGGTGCGGTCGGCCAAGCCCGGGTCGGTCATGATGGTCGCCGGATTGGAGTTGACCAGGATGACCTCAAAGCCATCCTCTTGAGCACCTTGCAGGCCTGGGCGCCGGAGTAGTCGAACTCGCAGGCCTGGCCAATAACGATGGGGCCCGAACCAATAACGAGGATGCGCTTGATGTCAGTACGTTTCGGCATTGTTAGTTCTCCTCGGTCGCAGCGTTCTCGGACTCGGCGAAATTCCAGCCGGCGAGGCGGTCCTTCGCGGTGTCGATGTCCAGGTAGTTCTCCTCGCCGTCCATGAGTCGCGTAAAGGCGGTAAAGAGATAGTGGCATCGGTGGGGCCAGGCGAAGCCTCGGGGTGGTACTGGACCGAGAAACACGGGGCGTCGAGCAGCTGGATGCCCTCGGCGGTGCCGTCGTTGAGGTTCACATGTGTCAGGCGAATGCGACCAAAGCGCTCGTTCATCACGACCGGCGCGATGCCGCGACGCACCCAGGCGCGCAGGTCACCGTCGGCCGCATGCTCGGTTTCGCCGCCGGAAAGCTCCGGAATCAGTTTGCCCAGACTGGGGAACAGCAGGCCAAAGCCGTGATTTTGCGCGGTGATCTCCACGCGACGGCTCACCAGATTCATAACCGGCTGGTTACCGCCACGGTGACCGAATTTAAGCTTTTCCATTTGGGCGCCGCAGGCCAGGCTGATCATCTGGTGACCGAGCAAATGCCAAAGACCGGCACCTTGCCGATCAGCTGCTGTACCTGCTCATAGGTCTCCACCACGCATCGGGGTCGCCGGGGCCGTTGGACAAAAAGACGCCATCGGGATTCATGTCGAGCACCTGCTGGGCGGGCGTATCCCACGGCACGACGGTGAGATCGCAGCCGGCACGGACCAGGCCCTCCAGAATACCGCGCTTCACACCGCAGTCGTAGGCGACCACTTTGTGACGGGCAGGAGCGGCAGCCGCAAGCGCAAAGTCATGCGTGGCAGGCAGGTCGGCGGCCACAAACTCGTGAGGCGCGGGGCAACTTACGGTCTTGACCAGGTTCTCGCCTACCAGCGTGGGCGCAGCGGACAAGCGCTCGGCAAGCTCGTCGACGTCGAAGATCTCGGTCGAGATAATGCCCGTCTTGGAACCATTGTCGCGCAGATGGCGCACCAGAGCGCGGGTGTCGATACCTCGATAGCGACGATGCCGTGAGCGCGCAGGTACTCCGGCACGCTGACGGCCGAGCGCCAGTTAGAAGGCGTGGCGCACATATCGCGAACGATCATGCCGCGCATAGCCGGAGCGCTCGCAGGGCGCACGGCGTCGCCGGGGAAGGCCGACTGGACATCGGTCTCGTCGATACCGTAATTGCCGATCTGCGGATAGGTCATGGTTACAATTTGGCCGGCATAACTCGGTCGGTCATGACCTCAAAGTAGCCCTCGAGCGAGGTGTTGAAGCAGACTTCGCCGGTCGCGGTGCCCTCGGCGCCGCATGCACGTCCATAAAAAATGGTCCCATCCTCAAGATACAGGATACAGGGACCGCAGGTGCCCTTGCTGGTTTTGGCCAGCATACGCTGGCAAAGCTCGCTGGGCGCGAAGGTGCGGGCGGCAGCGCCCGCGGTATGGTTGTTCGCCATAATTCTCCTTCCCGGTCTCACAGGACCGGCTTAAAGGTGTGTAGTTAGGCCTCGCGGTATTGTAACCGCAAGCATGCCTCATGGCGTTAATTTCATCGAAATGTTTACGAAATGATAATTATGACTTTCTATGCATAATGATTTTTCTGGGACGGGGATTAAAAATCATCCGCGGGGCTTGTGGCTCACACGGGATGATGGCGTCTTATTTTTCTTGTCCTGTTCCAGCAGATCGGACGGCGTTCGGTCGGGCTTGCCGCCGCGGAAAATCTCGCGGCCATGCAGACGATGCTCCAGGTCACGTTCGGCCTTTTCCTCGTCAATCTTGGTCTGGCTCACCACCGGGTCCTCGATCAGCGACGAAACCGAGTTCACCTGTTTTTGAATGCGCTCGGCAATGGTGTCGTCCATGCTCACGATATGCATCTTCCAGTCGATGTTCGTGGCAGTCGATGAGCTCTTGGTCCACACAAACGTCAAAATGGCGCTCTGATGACCCCGCGCGGGAACATGCCAAAAAAGGAATCGTGCTGAATGTTGCTATCCTCGTCGATATAGGCGTGAACGTTATACACCACGCGGTCAATCTTGTCGTTGAGCAGGGCGTTGGTCGCAAGCGCCGCGGCCTGGATCTGCCCGTTGGACAGTAGCTCGAGCTCATTGGCAGACGACGTGTCCAACACCGTCACCTCAACCGTGCCCGTACGCTCATCGGCTTCATCGACGGTAAAGTCGAGTGGGAACTGCGTAAAGCCGTTGCCCCACTCAAGGCCGCCCTTCAGCGCCGTCGAAACGGTATCGACCGAAACGCTCTCGGACAGGTTGGCGGTGTTCAGACGACGCATCACGCCGTAGCCGATCTGCATGCCCACGATCAGCACCAAAATACCAATGACTACGGCCATCGCGGTCTTCGTAATGGTATGACTCACCTGCGAACCCGAAGGATCGTCCTCGGACAGCGGGTCGATATGTTTTGCCTGGCTCGCGCGGTCCTCGCTGCGCAGCTGCGCTAGCGCCGCTTTGTCACCGCGCTTGGCCGCAGCCTCCTTCTCACGCATGCGCTCGGTTCGCTTTTTGGCAAGCGTGGGATCCAAGACACCGGATGCATCGATTTCGGAGAATAACTCCGTCACTTCTTCCGGAGTCAAAGGGTTCTTGTCAGCCATAAACTTCCTGTCATATCAATCAGTCGAGCTCGTGCGCACGCGCACCTTCGAACTGCATTCGATAGTAACGGGCATAGGTGCCGCCACGGGCGAGAAGCTCCTCGTGCGTGCCACGCTCCACAACGCGACCATGCTCAACGGTCGCAATCTCATCGGCATGCTTAATGGTCGAAAGACGATGGGCGATGATAATCGTGGTGCGGCCGCGTGCCAGCTCTTCGAGTGATTCCTGCACCGCCTCCTCGCTCTCGTTATCCAAAGCACTCGTCGCCTCGTCCAAAATCAGGATCTTGGGGTTCTTGAGAAACACACGCGCAATGGCAACGCGCTGCTTTTGGCCGCCCGAAAGACGGCTGCCGCGCTCGCCCACGACCGTGTCATAGCCCTGTGGAAGCGACTCGATAAAGGCATCGATGTTGGCGCGACGGGCGGCCTCGGCGATCTCTTCTGCCGTAGCGCCCGGCTTGCCGTAGGCGATGTTCTCGCCGATTGTTCCGTCAAACAGGTAGACATCCTGCTGCACCAGGCCGATGGCGCGGCGCAGGCTCTGCTGCGTCACATCGCGCACGTCCTGGCCGTCGATGCTAATGGATCCGGCAGCCACGTCATAAAAGCGCGGCAGCAGCGAACAGGTCGTGGACTTGCCACCGCCCGAAGGGCCAACCAAAGCGATGGTCTGCCCGGGCTTGATGGACAGATTCATATGGTCGATAACGGGACGCTCTTCGGCATCGCCCTCGCCCAGCTCAACGTCCTCGTAGTTAAAGCACACGTCGTGATAATCCACGGCGCCGGCGGTCACCTGCAGATCCGTGGCGCCCGGCTTGTCCTGGATATCCGGCGCGGTCGAGAGCACCTCTCCATACGCTTAAAGCCAGCGATGGCCTTCTGATACATTCGGCCGAATTGACGAGTGTCTCGAGCGGCGTGCAGAACAGCGAAATATAGAGCGCGAAGGTTGCCATATCGACCGCCTGCAGCTGACCCTGGGCAACCAGCCAACCACCGAGCAGCACCACGATCACGTAGAGCACGCCCGAGAGCAGGCCATACGTCGCGGTATAGACGCCCATGGCGTGATACATGTTTTCCTTGGACGAAAGGTAGCGGTCGTTAGAGGCACGGAACTTGGCACGCTCGGTCTCCTCATTGGCAAAGCTCTTGACCACGCGCATGCCCGCCAGCGAATCCTGCAGCTGTGCATTGATGCCGCTGATTTTTTTGCGATTGTCGCTAAAGACCTCGCGCATGCGCATGTTCTGCCAAAACATGATGACCGCAAACGCTGCTGTCACCACAGCCATGGCAAGCGCCAGCACCGGGGCGATGGTAAAGAGGATCACAAACGAGCCGATAATCTCGATGCCGCAGATGATGATCCACTCGGGCACGTGATGCGCCGCCTCGCAGATATCGAACAGGTCGTTGGCCACGCGGCTCATCATGTCGCCCGAGCTGTTACGGTCGAAGTACGCAAAGCTAAAGCGCTCGTACTGGTCAAACAGGTCCTCGCGCATCTTGGACTCCATGCGCGCGCCCATCACGTGGCCCCAGTAGCTCACAAAGTAGCGGCAGGCGCAACGGATGATATACATCAGCACCAAACCCACCGCGATTATACCGAGCGCCTGCATAATGGCAGCCTGACCCTGAGTAAACAACCCGCCGGTCAGATTGCGCAGAATAATAGGAAACGCAAGGTCAATGGCAGCAAGCACCAGAGCGCAAACAGTATCGGCAACAAAAAGCCCCATCTGGGGCTCGTAATACGAGAGAAACCTTTTCAGCATAATCACCTTACGCGGTTTTACCAAACCGCGTTTCATCTCGACGCTGCAAGTGCCCCATTTGGACAATCTGCCTTCAATCGTCGGTCGCGTACATCCATACGCTTCCCTCCTCTTTTAGGCCACCTTGTCTCAAATGGAGCACTTTCGCTGACTTACACAAACCTGCGGGATCATTCCCGCTCGTTACAATTCGGCTCCGCCCAGTCTGTGCGCGATGCTGTCGCAAGCCAAGGCGCCTACGACGGTCTTGGCGTCTTCGATCTTGCCGTCGAGCACGGCGTCGATCAGTTCGTGCAGCGGCACCAGGTCAACGTTGACAAACTCGTCATCGTCGGGGTTGGGCGCATCAAACTCGAGCTTGGTGGCCAGATAGATGTGAATGATCTCGTCGCAAAAACCGCAGGTCGTGACAATCGACGTCAAAAAGCGAATGCGACCAGCCCTAAAGCCCGTCTCCTCATGCAGCTCGCGCTTGGCGCAATCGAGCGGGTCCTCGCCCGGATCGAGCTTGCCGGCGGGAATCTCGACCGTAACGCGGTCGATGGCGGTGCGATACTGACGCACCAGCACGATCTTGCCGCTCTCGGTCAGTGCCACAACGGCCGCCGCACCCGGATGGCGAACGATATCGCGGGCGCTGCGGTGACCGTTGGGCAGCTCAACCTCAAGACGGTGGACGTCGAGGATCTTGCCCTTCCAGGCGCACTCCTCCGAAAGAATCTTCTCGTGCAGCAGAGCGTCATGCGGGTCGTCATCCCCCAGCACCAGCACCGGCTCGTCAGCGACCTCGCCGCCCGGCTCGCCCTCTGCGTGCCCGTATGCGCGGCCGTCTTCCTCGACGATCTGCGCGTCCACGAGCTCTTCGTTCTTATCGTCCATCCGTCTCATTCCTCTCGGATTTTAGGCATCCCAGGCGTCACGGCCGCGCAGCGCGCGCAGACCAATGTCGTGACGCAAGGTCTTACCCTCAAAGTCGATCTTCTCGCAGGCCTCGTAGGCAAGGTCGCGGGCGTTCTCAAACGTGTCGCCCAGAGCGGTCACGGCAAGCACGCGGCCACCGTTGGTCACGAGCTTGCCGTCCACCACAGCGGTACCTGCGTGGTACACCGTCACGTTCTCCATGGCCTCGGCATCGGCGATACCGGTGATGACTTTGCCCTTCTCGTAGCTGCCGGGATAGCCCGCGCTCGTCAGGACAACGGCCACGGCCCACTCGTCACGCCAGTCGAGCTCAATCTGATCGAGCTCGCAGTTGGCGCAGGCAAGCATGACCTCGACCAGGTCGTTCTTAAGGCGCGGCAGCACGACCTGCGTCTCGGGGTCGCCAAAGCGGGCATTGAACTCCAGCACCTTGGGGCCGGCAGGCGTGAGCATAAAGCCGCCGTACAGGCAGCCGCGGTAGTCGATGCCCTCGGCGGCTAGCTCTGCCACGGTCTGCTCCATGACCTCCACCATGGTGGCGTGCTCCTCGTCGGTCACGATGGGCACCGGGCTGTAGACGCCCATGCCACCGGTGTTGGGGCCCTTGTCGCCCTCGAGCGCGCGCTTGTGGTCCTGCGAGGTGGCCATGGGGCGCACGGTCTTGCCGTCGGTAAAGGCAAGCAGCGAGCACTCGGGGCCGGTCAGCATCTCCTCGATGACCACGGTATTGCCGGCATCGCCAAAGGTGCCGCCAAAACACTCACGCACAGCCTCCTCGGCCTGCTCAAGTTCGGTCGCCACGATAACGCCCTTGCCCGCGGCAAGGCCGTCGGCCTTCACAACCAGCGGAGCGCCCTGCTCGCGCACGTAGGCGAGAGCCGAAGCCTCGTCGGTAAATGAACCATAGGCTGCCGTCGGGATACCGGCGCGCTCCATAAGCTGCTTGGAGAACAGCTTAGAGCCCTCCATCTGGGCGCCTCGGCACCCGGGCCAAAGCAGGGGATGCCCGCCGCGCGGACAGCGTCGGCAACGCCCACCACGAGCGGAGCCTCGGGGCCAATTACCACGAGTCCGCATCCGCGGCTCTGCGCAAACGCCGCCACGGCCGCAGGATCGCAGTCGTCGAGAACAACGTTCTCGCCGTAGCTCGCGGTGCCGCCGTTACCCGGCGCGATGTAGAGCTTGCCGGCGCGCGGTGATGCTGCGAGCTTAGCTGCCAAAGCATGCTCACGGCCGCCGCTGCCCAACAACAGGATGTCGATGGTTTGAGTGTCCGCCTTCAAGGGTGCCTCCTCTATGGATGAATGGCCCGATCCACACGAGCCCTTTGCAAGCAAATATACCCCTCGGCCGCCCGTCTGGGCTGCAAAGGGGTATATCGCAATAACCGTATAAACGATTACTTCCAGAATCGGTTGATGATCTGCTCGCGACCAGCGCCAACGCCAATGAACGTCACGCGGGTGTGTGCCAGATCCTCGATAAACGCCACGTAGTCCTGGGCCTCCTGCGGCAGCTCGTCAAAGCTGCGGCAGCCGGTGATGTCGCACTTCCAGCCAGGGAGCTCCTCGTAGATGGGCTTGGCGTTCTCAAAACGCACCTGATGCTCGGGCACACTCGTGTAGCGCTCGCCATCGACGTCGTAGCAACGCACACCTTAATGGTGTCGAAGGCCGAAAGCACGTCGAGCTTGGTCAGGGCGATATCGGTGAGACCGTTGACGCGCGAGGCATAGTTGGCGATAGGACCGTCAAACCAGCCGCAACGACGACGGCGACCGGTGGTCACGCCGTACTCGTAGCCCTCCTCGGTCAGCGTGTGACCGGCTTCGGACTCATAGGAAAGCTCGGTGGGCATGGGGCCCGAACCGACACGGGTGATATAGGCCTTCATGACGCCCAGCACGCGGTCGACGTTCTTCATGCCGACGCCGGAGCCGGTGATGGCACCGCCGGCGGTGCAGTTGGAAGACGTCACGTACGGATAGGTGCCGTGATCGATATCGAGCAGTGTGGCCTGGGCACCCTCGAACAGCAGGTCCTTGCCCTCGTCGATCATGTTGTTGAGCAGCAGGCTCGTCTCGGTGATGTAGGGGCGCAGGCGCTCGGCCATGGGCAGGTACTCGTCGCAGATCTGGTCCACGGTGTAGGTGGGCAGGTGGTAGATGAGCTCGAGCTCAGGATTTACGCGGGCAAGAGCGGTCTCCAGCTTGTCGCGGAACAGCGCCTCGTCCAGCATGTCCTGCATGCGCAGTCCGATGCGGGCCATCTTGTCCTGGTAGCACGGACCGATGCCGCGCTTGGTGGTACCGATGTTCTTCTTGCCGAGCTTCTGCTCAAAGGCACCATCCAGATCGATGTGGTACGGCATGATGACGTGCGCGTTACCACTGATCTTGAGGTTCTTGGTGGTGATGCCGTCGTCCTCGAACATGTCAATCTCCTCAAGGACAACCTTGGGGTTGACGACGCAGCCGTTACCGATCACCGACACATGATCGGAATACATGATACCGGAGGGCACCTGGTGCAGGCCGTACTTCTTGCCGTTGACGACGATGGTGTGGCCGGCGTTATTGCCGCCCGAATAGCGCACGACGGCATCGAAGTCGCCGGCGACCAGGTCGCAAATCTTACCCTTGCCCTCATCGCCCCACTGGGCACCGACCAAAACGGTTGACGGCATGTTTACTCCTTACATTCATGGACTGTCTACGCGCCACGCTGGCACGCAGAAGCACAAAACATTCCCAGTATACCCGTGCAACGGGCGCCTGTCCTAGTCCTCGGTATGCGCCCCATCAAGCTCATAGAACTTGGTGGATGCCGGCAGGAACATCAGGTCGACGTCACCGATCGGGCCCGAACGGTTCTTGGCCACGACGATACGCGTAACACCCTCGTCGGTCGATCGTCGCGCGAGGCCTCGGCCTCGTCGGCGGAACGGTCCAAGAACATGACAATATCGGCATCTTGCTCGATGGAGCCCGATTCACGCAGGTCGGACAGCTGTGGGCGCTTGCCGGTACGGGACTCGACCTGACGCGACAGCTGCGACAGCGCGATCAACGGAATCTTGAGCTCCTTGGCCATAATCTTCAGACCACGCGACATCTCGGAGACCTCGACGGTACGGCTCTCGGAACGACGTCCCGGCGGAGGACTCACCAGCTGCAAGTAGTCCAGAATGATGATGGCCTTCTCCTTGTTATGGAGCATGCGGCGGCTCTTGGCGCGAATCTCGGTCACCGTGGTGCCGGGCGTATCGTCAATCAGAATATCGAGCTTGGACAGCGTCTGCGTGGCCTCATTGATGTTGGCCCACTGCTCGGGACTAATGCGGCCCGTACGGAAATCGCTGATCGAGATCATGGCATAGGCGCAAATCAGACGCTGGGCAATTTCCTTGCCCGACATCTCCAACGAGAAGAAACCGACGGTATAGCCCGCTGCGGCGGCATTGAGCGCCAAGTTCAGGGCGAACGACGTCTTACCCACGGCGGGGCGGGCGCCGATAATGATGAGCTGGCCCTCGCGGAAGCCCATGAGCATGCGGTCGAGCGACGGGAAGCCCGTGGGCACGCCCGCAGCCTGACCGCCGGCCTTGCACACTTCCTCGGCCTCGTTATAGGCCTCGACCATAAACTCGGTCAGCGTCTTGTAGCTCGACTTAACCTCACGCGCCGTAACCTTGAGCAGCTTGCTCTCGGCCAGCTCCACAACCTCTTTGGTGTCGGTGGGGGCGTTGTAGGCCAGCGCGTTGATCTCGTTGGTGGCGCCAATCAGCTCACGCAGCATCGAGTCGCGACGAACGATGGCGGCATGGTGCTGCCAGTTAACGAGCGACAGGGTCTGACCCATCAGCTCCAAAATGTACGCCTCGCCGCCCACGGCATCAAGCTTGTTGATGCTTCGCAGGTAATCGATCAGCGAGATGGAGTCGATGGGAATGCGGCTGTTGTACATATCGACCATCGCGGTATAGATGGTCTTATGAATGGGCCGGTAGAAGTCATCGGGCTGCAGCTCGACCTGGGCCTCTTCGACCACCTCGGGCGATAGCAGCATAGCGGCCAGTACATTGGCCTCTGCATCTTGGTTTTGGGGAAGACCCAACTTGGAGCCGCGGTCCTCAACCGTCAGCCCGGTCTCCCTATCGTCATATGCCATGAGCATCCTCATTCATATCGCTTGCGAGCATCCATAGTATCAGCCACGGTCCCAAAACGCGCCGCGCGCCGCCAATCATCACCGAACCAAACGGATGAACGGTCCTGTATATAGGACTTCGACGCAACGTTCACCATGACACTCACTCAGCGCAAAAAACAAAAGGGCGCCCTGGTTTCCCAGAGCGCCCTTCTTAGAACAAGATTGTTGCGTTGCAGCAAATGCTACTCGGCAGCAGCCTCAGTCTCGACCTCGGCGGTCTCGGCCTCGGCGACCTCAGCGGCCTCCTCGACCTCAGCTCGGCAGCGAGCTCCTCGGCGGTAACGCCGACGAGAACGACAACCTCGGCCTTGATCTCGCGGTACAGCGAGATGGCAACGGTGTGGGCACCGGCAACCTTGATGGGCTTACCGAGCTCGACGCGCTTGCGGTCGATGTCCATACCGAGCTGAGCCTTGATGCGTCAGCGATCATAGCGGCGGTAACGGAGCCAAAGAGGATGCCCTCGTCGCCGACCTTGACGTCAACGGTGACCGTCTTGCCCTCGAAGGCAGCCTTGGTCTCGTTGGCGGTAGCCAGACGGACGGCCTCGCGCTTGGCGATGTTGTTGCGACGCTCGTCAAGCTGCTTGAGGTTGCCCTTGGTGGCGGCAACAGCGAGCTTCTTGGGGAACAGGAAGTTCTCAGCGTAACCCTGAGCGACCTCTACGACGTCACCCTCGCCGCCCTTGCCCTTGATCTCATCGAGAAGAATAACCTTCATGATGCGTCTCCCTTCTTAGCCGCGGTCGCGGTTGCCACGAGAGGAAACCACGGGGACGGTGTACGGCAGGAGAGCCATCTCGCGGGCGCGCTTGATGGCGTTGGCGATGTCATGCTGATGCTGCGTGCAAGCGCCAGTGACGCGACGGGGCTTAATCTTGCCACGGTCGGTCATGTACTTACGGAGAAGCTGAGTGTCCTTATAGTCGATGAACTCAGTGTTCTCCTTGCAGAACTGGCAGTACTTACGACGCGGCTGACGTGCAGAAAAATCATTAGCCATGTCAAAATACCTTTCGTTTGGCAACTTCGGCGAACCGAAGCCGCCTCTCACTCAAAAATAGGTGAACAACCCTTAGAACGGGATGTCCTCATCGTAGACGTCGACCGCGGGCGGCGTAGCCACCGGTGCGGTAGGACGTGCTGCGGGCGCGGGAGCTGCGGGGGCGTAACCGCCCTGGTCGTAGCCACCCTGGCCACCACGGGAGCTCATAAACTCGATCTCATCGACGATGACCTCAAGCTTGCTCCGGCGCTGGCCGTCGCGCTCCCAAGAGCTGTAGCGCAGCTTGCCCTCGATCGCGACCTTGTTTCCCTTTGCCAGGAAACGGCTCACGGCCTCGGCGCGGGTGCCGAACATGGTGCAGTCGACAAAGTTGGGATAGTCCTCCCACTCGCCAGTCTGCGCGTTGCGGCGACGATCGTTCACGGCGACGCCAAAGGACAGAACCTGGGTTCCGCCGGCGGTGGCGCGCAGCTCGGGATCGCGGGTGAGGTTACCGGTGATGTTCACTCGATTGATGCTCATAACTCACTACTTCCTCTTGGGGCACAAGCCCAGTCCAAAACGACAGTCTTACTCCTGGTCGTCGCGACGGACGATCATGTGGCGGACCACAGCGTCGGTGATGCGCAGGACGCGATCAAGCTCGGCGATCTGGGTAGGATCTGCGTGGAAGTTGATGAGGGTGTAGTCACCATCGGTGAGGTCGTTGATCTCGTAGGCGAGCTTGCGCTTGCCCCACTCGTCAACGGAGTCGACCTTGCCAGCGCCCTCAGCGATCGTGGTATCGATACGCTTCATAACAGCGAGACGAGTCTCGGGGTCGAGCGACGGGTCAACAAAGAACAGCAGTTCATAAGCCTTCATATTGTCACCTCCTCTGGGCAAATGTGGCTTCAGGTCGTGAAGGTGCGCCTGAAGCAGGAAAAGACTTGGTAATAATATCTTTCAACCTCCTAGGCTGCAAGAATATGCAGCTACAACCTCATGACCTCCACATATGTCCATGCTCACACGGCACTTCATGCGCATTCCAACCAAATGCTGACCAAATGCTTGACGGATCTGTGTTCAAGATACGGTGCCGTGGGGACAAGCTGAGCCAAGCCGCAGGTCAGCGGGCACAAGGCTGTGGTCGCAAAATGCATACCAGTGGCCCACAGCACCACCCAAAGATTTTTAAATTCATTGCCAAGTCGCTTATGAATACCCTTTTTTGAACAATTGAGTTGATCGACCACGCTGGTCGGAAGCCGTTTTTTGGGACCTCAAGCCCCACTGCAGCGCCAAGCACGGCCAAGCGTTTTAAAAAATGCCAACTTTTCTGTTTGCACTTTGCGATTCCTCGTGTATACTGACTTTCGCATTTAACGGAGAGTTGTCCGAGTGGCCGAAGGAGCACGATTGGAAATCGTGTAGGCGTCAAAAGCGTCTCCAGGGTTCAAATCCCTGACTCTCCGCCAGTTAATTCCAAAGCAGGCCTTCGAGCCTGCTTTGTTTTTACCCCACGCGGAGGGGTGGCAGAGTGGTTGAATGCGGCGGTCTCGAAAACCGTTTGGCCTGTATAAGGTCACGAGGGTTCGAATCCCTCCTCCTCCGCCATTTTGGTTGAGAAAGCTCCCGAAAACGGGGGCTTTTTTGTTTAGAGCCCCTTACAAGCAAATATGCGGAGGAGGAGGGATTCGAACCCGCCCTTCCCTCAAAAACATGTACGTCAGCCTCCAAAACCGACATTTTTCGACATCTTTGACGGCTGACGTACACGTTTGGATTGAGCTCACGGGAGTGGCACTATTCGGAAGGCGCCTCTTCGTCTCGCATACCTTTCCAGTTGCGGATAAGAGCCTTGCGTAGTTCGTTTTGCTCTCGCTGGTGCCCGGTGTCGGTACAGCGAGGCATGCCGAGTGCTTCGCGAATGTTGTTCATGGCGCGGTGAAAGGCGAGTTGGCTGCCGAACTGAGCCGAAGTGAGCGTAACGATTCGATATCCCATTTGGGAGAGAACGGCCTCTCGCTCCGCATCTGCTCCTTTGCGCTCGAACTCATCGTGAAAACCGCCCTTATATTCGATACCGAGCTCCCTGCGCTTGTAGGTAACGAGCGCATCGATTTTAAGTGTTCGAGCTTTGGCGCAATGCCAGAGACGTTGAGGGATCTCGAGTGGTTTGTTGAGTTCGATACCTCGGATGCCAACGCCGCCTTCGCTTGTTGGGAGTGAGAGGGCGATTGCCGAAGCGGTCTCCATAGGCGAGGCCGAGCGATCGTAGATATGCCTGAGCGCGAGCCGTGCACGTGTGGCACCGGGTTTGCCGGGATGCCGATCGAGCAGTTCGATTATTTCATCCTTGGAGGTGGTGGCTGGTTGCTCGGTATAAGGGTCGGCGGGATTGAGCCTCATGCGATAATCGCCGCAAACTTCATAGCCATATTCGAGATATTCGATCCTATCCATCCACTCGGCAGCGAGCACGAAGGTGAAGGCTTCGTCGGTGATGAAGATTCCGGGCGTCAACTCGTTAATATGCTCGTAGGGAAGATTTTGTCCAAGAATGTGGCAAATGACGCCTTTGGTGCGAATTCGCTCGAATTCGAATACAACCGAGATATCGATAGTCTTGAGCATATCGGACGGAATGCCGCAGTCGATAAGTGCCTGTCGTATGCGCGCAACGCGTTGTTGGGTGGAGATGCCTTGTGCGCCTATCTGGTAGTCGTGCCGCGCAAGAGACTGAACCAAATTCTGGGGTGCATGATGGACAAGCCATGCGGTTTTATGCGAAATGAGAACAGGGGTATCCATTGAGGGCCTCTCGCTCTGAGCCGGTATCCAACTCTTATGTCCGTTGAAGTGGGGAAATATACCGGATGTGAGTAAATCAACTCACTCATGCTGTGAACCCAATCCAAACATGCACGTCAGCCTCCAAAGATGTCGAAAAATGTCGTTTTTGGAGCTGACGTACATGTTTTGGACCCCTGGCATTCCAGTAACGCCACGCCCGCGCCCAGTCCCTACCGTTTGCCGAGCAATAGGGTCTCAATCGCCGCCAACCATGTACTATGTACGGGCATTGTTCAAACCCGAGAATCAAAGGACCTCATCTTGCCCGTCGTCGCCGCTATGACTGTTACTTCACACGCCTCGGATGCCATGGTCGCTATCCCATTTTGGCTCGAGATGTTCGCCGTTGTCGCGGCATCGATCTCGGGCGTGCTGGTCGCTCGCGAGCACAAGCTCGACCTGGTGGGCGCGGTCGCGCTCGCGGTGGTCTGCGGTCTGGGCGGCGGTCTTTTGCGCGATATGACGCTCCAGGTCGCAACGTCTACATCCTCAACCAGCCCATGGCACTACCGCTCTCCATCGCCACAGCCGCCATCATCTATATCTTCCCGCAATCGTCGATAAGCCCGAAAAACTCATTCCCCTGCTCGACATCATCTCGGTCGGCATCTATGCAGCAACCGGCGCGGACAAGGCGTTGGTGTACGGATTTGCGCCCGCCGTATGTATCATGATGGGCTTCTTTACCGCCGTGGGCGGCGGCATGCTGCGCGACGGCTTTATGGGCGTGGTCCCGGGCATTTTCCAACGCACCAACTTCTATGCCATCGCGGCCATCGCCGGATCGGCAAGCTATGTAGCCCTCGTCATGAGCGGCTCATGAGCAATGTTGCCGCGCTGGTCGTATGCGTTGTGGTGACCATGGGGCTGCGTTGGCTATCACTGCGCTTTGACATTAAAAGCCCTACCGAGGAAGACATCGCGCGCTTTTTGCACCGTAAAAAGTAGGTAGCACAGCACAACCCCTCGAAATGCAACCGAGAGATTCTTTTAGAGCGCCCGCGCGTTGGGTACCCTGTTAGATACCTGTCGAGTATCTAACGAAGGATCACTATGCCTTGCAACCAAGTACCGTCGATCCGGCGCCACAAAGCGCAGGCCCGCATCACCATCCTATTCGCGCTGATTGCGCTCGCGCTCACCGCACTTCCCACGGTGTCGTTCGCCGGCACCGACACCGCGGGAAACGTGCTCGCAACCGAAGTTGACTCAACTCCGTCCGGTATCGAAGGCGACCTGTACTGGGCCGGCCAAAGTCTCAACCTAGACGACGCCTCCATCGGCCGCGATATTATCGCGGCGGGTGAGAACCTGTCGATTCGCGATTGCACCGTAGGCGGCGCCGTTCGTCTGGCGGCACGCACCATCGATATCGCCAAAACCGCAATCGATGGCAGCGTCACGGTGGCCGGCCAGCACGTCGTGCTCAACACCGGCAGCACCGCCAACTGTTTTTACGCGGCAGGCGAAACGGTCGCCCTGCGCGGCTCCGCCAAATCGGCGGCGCTTGCCGGCGACACCGTAACCATCGACGGCACCGTCGATGGCGATGTTGAGGTCTGGGCCGACAAGCTCATCCTGGGTAAAAACGCCCGCATCACCGGCACGGTGAACGCCCACGTCTCACAGGACCCCGAGCGGGCCGAGGGCGCCCAGGTCGGAGCTCTCAAGATCGACCGGACCGAGAACGAGAACACCTCTACGGCCAACGACATTATCGGCGGCATCGTTGCCGCGGCGCTTTCCACCTGCTTTGTCGCCATCCTGCTTGAGCTTGTCTTTCCACGCGCAACCGCCAGCGCTGCCGGCATGCTCCATCAGCGTCCCATGCCGCTGTGGGTAAGTGGTCTTCTGGGCACGGTCGCCGTCGCTCCCGCCGTGCTGCTGCTCATCATCTCGATTGCAGGCCTGTCGCTCGCCGCCGCCTCATGTGCGGCGTCATCGGCATCGCTTTGGTCTCGGCGGCATTTACGGGCACCGCGGTCGCGCGCATGGTCGGACACAACCAAAACCGCTACGCCATGGCCGCCGTGGGCGGTATCGTCGCGGGCGCACTCACGGCACTTCCTCTTATGGGCAACTTTGTCAGCGGTGTAGCTTCGTCTTCACGCTCGGCTACGCCATCCAGATAATCTGGCGCAACGCCCACCTCAAGCCGCAGCAGCCGGCTAACACGCCAGGACTCCCCACCGCCTAGCCGCCAACCACCACAAAAGGGCCAGGCACCTTTGTGGTGGCGCAAAGCAACCTGATCCCATTGCACCAAAAAGGGCGCCGACCATTGCGGTCGACGCCCTTTCTTATTGGCAGTTATAAGCCCAGCGCTTATTTGTTGACCTGGCCGGCGCGGACGGCTGCCTTCTTACGGTCGGTGGCGTTGAGCAGACGCTTGCGCAGGCGGATGTTCTTGGGAGTAATCTCCACCAGCTCGTCGTCGGCGATGTACTCCAGCGCCTCCTCCAGAGAGAAGGTGCGAGGCGGCACCAGCTGCACGGAGATGTCGGAGGTCGAGGAACGCTGGTTGCCCAGGTTCTTGGTACGGGCGATGTTGACGACCATGTCGCCAGCCTTGCTGCGCTCGCCCACGATCATGCCCTCGTAGCACTCGGTGCCCGGCTCAACAAACAGCTGGCCGCGCTCCTGCAGCGTGCCCAGGGCGTAGGCAACCGCCTTCTCGGTGGTCATGGAGATCATGGCGCCGTTCTGACGGTTGCCGATCTCGCCGGCGTAGGGACCGTACTCCAGGAAGGTGTGGTAGAACACACCCTCGCCGTGGGTGACGTTCATGATGCGGTTCTTAAGACCCATGATGCCGCGCGTTGGGATCTTGAACTCGAGGTGCGTCACGATGCCCGAGGTATCCATGCTCGTCATGATACCGCCGGAGGTACCGAAGACCTCAACGACCTTGCCCGAGTACTCGTCCGGGCACTCGACGACGGCCTGCTCGACGGGCTCCATCTTGTTGCCGTTCTCGTCCTTCTTAAACAGAACGCGGGGACGGCCGACCTGGAACTCAAAGCCCTCGCGGCGCATGGACTCCATCAGGACGGACAGGTGCAGGATGCCGCGGCCCGAGACCTCGACGCCGCTCTTGTCCTCGAGCTCCTCGATCTTCATGGTCACGTTGTTCTCGGCCTCGTTGAACAGGCGCTCCTTGAGCTGACGGGCGCCCACGATGTCGCCGTCGCGACCGACGAGCGGGGAGGTCGAAGCCTCAAAGACGATGGACAGAGTCGGCGGGTCGATCTCGATGGGCTCGAGCTCAACGGGGTTCTCGGGGTCGGTGTAGACATCGCCGATATCGGTGCGGTCAATACCGACAACGGCGGCAATGTCGCCGGCGCCGACTTCCTGGCACTCGGTGCGGCCCAGGTAGTCGAAGGTAAAGAGCTGCTTGACGGTAGCAGTTGCGCTGGAGCCGTCGTTCTTGACAACCAGGATCTGATCGCCCTGGTGAATGGCGCCGGAATACACGCGACCGATGCCGATGCGGCCGACAAAGTTGGAGTGGTCGATGGTCACGCACTGCATGGCCAGCGGGGCGTTCTCGTCAACCTCGGGGGCGGGCATGTCGTCGATGATCATATCAAGCAGCGGATACATGTCCATGTTGCCGTCGTTGGGGTCAAGACGGGCAAAGCCGTTCATGGCGCTGGCGTAGACCACGTGCTCCATGGCGAACTCGAGCTGGTCGTCGGTGGCACCAGGTCGGCCATGAGGTCCAGGCAGTCGTTATAGGCCTTCTCGGGGTTGGCGCCCGGACGATCGATCTTGTTGATGACGATCATGATCTTGAGGCCGGTGTCGATAGCGTGACGCAGCACGAAGCGGGTCTGGGGCATGGGACCCTCAAAAGCGTCAACCAGCAGCAGGGCGCCGTCGGCCATACGCAGCACGCGCTCGACCTCGCCGCCGAAGTCGGCGTGGCCCGGGGTGTCGATGACGTTGATCTTAACGTCCTTGTACTCGATAGAGATGTTCTTGGCGAGAATCGTAATGCCGCGCTCGCGCTCCTGGTCGTTAGAGTCCAGGACGCGGTCTTCGACCTGCTGGTTGGCACGGAAGGCGTCCGTGGCACGCAGGAGCTTGTCGACCATCGTCGTCTTGCCGTGGTCGACGTGGGCGATGATGGCGATGTTCCTCAGATTGTCTACGCGCATGTAGTTCCCCTATCTTCTATCCATATACAAACGGCACGCGTATGCGACCCGCCCAGCGATACAACGCTCAGCGGGAATATTGAGCCTTTTACCGAAAACTCGTTTATTTTAGCGATTTTAGATAAGAGGGGTTTCCTCACCTGCAGGTTCAGGGTCGCTCCACATAAAACCATCGCCGGCACCCATGCCCTCATACAGCACGTATGCCGAAAAACCGCTCTCGAGCGTGGTTTCGAAGAAGCTCACGAGCAGAGCATCGTGATAGCCGCCGTCAATCTCGACGCAGCCGGTGTAGCCGATGGCATAGCGGGCGATACGGCCCAGGCTCTCGTCCTTAAGACCCATCTTGTGCTCGGAGATAAAGTTGGTGGCAGCCTCCAGGCATGCCTCCTCGCCATCTTCGTCGAGTGCGGCCAGATAACGGTTGGAAGCAGCGTCCTCGATCGCCACAACTACACCCGGATTCTCGCCGGCGGCAAGGTCGTCCAAGAACGCACCAATCAGGTCACACACCATGGCGTCGAGCTCGGCGGAGACGTTACCGGCGTCCTGCATATCCTGTGCCATCTTTAGACCTTCCCATCGAGTCTGGCGTCGTTACAGTTCTTGTGCCTCGGCAGCGATCTTGGCGGCAGCGTCGCGGGCGCGCATCATATCCATCGCGCGCTTGTCGAGTACCTTGATCTGGCTGGTCAGCATTACTGCATCGACCACACCCCAGATTACCAAGCCTGTTGAAATCGAAAACCCAAGCGCACCAACTGTACCACGAAGGCGCGAACAGATTGCCGCGACAAGGACGGAGACGACAACCATCTTGATAAACGAGCCGCGCGCTCGCGAAGCTGCGGGCCTGCGTCACATAGGCAATGCGAGCCGCCTCAGAAGCCTCCGAGCGCATCTGGGCTTCACGCGCGATGGCGGCCGCTTCAGCCGATACGCGGGTACCCATCAGCGACCTCTCCGCTCGCGTGCCAGACATTTAGAAGTCATCGGGGGAGAGCGTATGGACGAACTCGTCGAACTTCTCGAACTCCTGCTCGTCGTCGACATCCTCGGCGTGGGTGGAAACAGTGCCCAGGCGATTCATGATGTCGTCCTCCACAAACATGGGGGCATTGCTGCGCACGGCAAGGGCAATGGCGTCACTGGGGCGGGCGTCGATCTTGCGCTCGGCGCCATCGGCCAGTACGACGATCGTCGCGTAGAACACCGGCGGCTCGGCGCGAACGATCTCGATGCGCTCGAGCTTGGCGCCCAGGGCGTCAACGGTATCGAGCAGCAGGTCATGGGTAATCGGGCGCTCGGCGCGGCCGCTATCGATGCCGCGGCTGATGGCAGCAGCTTCAAACGAACCAGTCTGAATGGAAAGGGAACGCAGCGGCGCGGGCGAGTCCGATTTGCTGCTGCGCTCACGAAGCACGATAAGCGATGGCACGGGACCGGCGGCCATGACGATGGTCTCTATGTCGACACGAACCATGGAACACCTCCGGTACGTAGCGGTTAACGCGCGGCAGCCCGCCGCATTGAATAGCTATACTACCCAATCTTTCGCACAGCACACAAAATCAAAGTAGTTAATTTGGGACGGGGCTTTTTTGACTACTTTCAGTAGGTAAGAAAAAAGCCCCGAGGCAACGCCCCAGGGCTCTTCACAGTTTTGATGGTGGACCTGACAAGATTCGAACTTGTGACCTCCCGGTTATCAGCCGGACGCTCTAACCAACTGAGCTACAGGTCCATCATGGTGGAGGTTAGGGGGATCGAACCCTGACCTCAGGCTTGCAAAGCCCGCGCTCTCCCAGCTGAGCTAAACCCCCACGGAGACAGTAATAAACACCCCAGCGGCGACTCGGCTCTCGCTGGGGTGTTTATTGCGAAAGAAAGTGGTGGACCTGACAAGATTCGAACTTGTGACCTCCCGGTTATCAGCCGGACGCTCTAACCAACTGAGCTACAGGTCCATCGCGCAAGGGATATATTAGACGAGTCGTTACGCGCGCGTCAACAACTTTTTTGAAAATCTTTGAGGGGTGTCGGCCCCGGCTGCCCGGCGGCATGCGAAGTCGCCTGCTCGGACAGTCCTGCTCGCACGGAGAGCACATTAAGTGCTCTCCGGCTCGTGCGGAACTCGCGATCGACTTCGCATGCCGCCGGGCAGCCGGGGCCGACGCGAGGTTCAAGATTGTCAAAAAAGCGGTCGGCGCGCAGTGCGCCGACCGCCGATATATGGGGTCTGATATTTTCTACCAGCTAGTTCCTCTTACTCGTCTAGGAGATCCTCTGGCATGTCGTTGCCGTCGCCTAGATCGACAGGGGTTTCTTCGGGGGCAGAGCCGTCTTCTGTGGCTTCGCCTTCGGGCTTCTCCTTGGCGGCCGTCATGCGGGCTACGGCGCAGATGCGGTCGTTGTCGTCGACGGTCATCATCTTGACGCCCTGGGTGGCACGGCCGGTCTGGCTGATCTCGTCGGTCTTGACGCGAATGACCGTCGCGCCCTCCGTCACGATGAACAGCTCGTGCTGCGGGCCCACCGTCTTCATGGCCGCGAGGTTACCCTTACGCTCGGTCATTTGGATGGTGTAGACGCCCTGGCCGCCGCGATTCTGCTCCGGGTAGTCCGCGACCGGCGTGCGCTTGCCGTAGCCGCGCTCGGTGATGACGAACAGATCGCCGTTGCCGTTAGTGACTTCCATGCCCAGAACGCTCACGCCGTCCTTCATACCGATACCGCGAACGCCGCTAGTATCGCGGCCGGTGGCGCGCACCTGCTCCTCGGAGAACATGATCGCCTTGCCCGCGGTGGTGGCCAGGATAATCTTGTCGCCCTCGCGCACGCGGCGCACGTTCAGCAGCGCGTCGTCGTCACGCAGGTTGATAGCGATCAGGCCGTCGCGACGGCTGCGGTCATATGCGCTCATCACGGTCTTCTTGACCATGCCGCTCTTGGTGGCAAACATCAGATACTCGTCGGCAGGGAACTCGCGGCAGCTGATGACGCTCGCGATCTTCTCGCCCTCCTCGAAGGGCAGCAGGTTGACGATCGCGGTACCGCGCGCCTGGCGCGTACCCACCGGCAGCTCGTGCACCTTCAGGCGATAGACCTTGCCCTTGCTCGAGAAGAACAGCACGTACTCGTGCGTGGACGCGATGAACATCTCGTCGATGACGTCGTCCTCTTTGAGGTTGACGCCCGAGACGCCCTTGCCGCCGCGCTTCTGGGCGCGGTAGGCGGCCACCGGGATGCGCTTGACATAGCCGGTGTGGGTGATGGTCACGACCATGTCCTCGTCGGCAATGAGGTCCTCGACGTCCAGGTCCTTCTCGACATGGCTGATCTCGGTGCGGCGCTTATCGCCGAACTTCTTGGAGATCTCGCGCATCTCTTCCTTAATGACGCCCAGGATCTTCCCCTCGTGCGCCAGCAGGTCCTCGTAGTAGGCGATGGCGCGGCGCAGGCCGTCCAGCTCTTCCTGAATCTTGTCGCGCTCCAGGCCGGTCAGGCGGCGCAGCTTCATCTCGAGGATGGCCGTGGTCTGCTCGGGCGTAAAGCCAAAGCGCTCGATCAGGCGGCTGCTGGCCTCGGAGTCGGTCTGCGAGGAACGGATGATGCTGATGACCTCGTCAATATGGTCGAGAGCCATCAGGTAGCCCTCAAGGATATGCGCGCGGGCCTGGGCCTTCTTAAGGTCGAAGCGGGTGCGGCGGGTGACGACGTCGACCTGGTGGTCGATGTAGTGCTGCAGCATCTCGCGCAGGCTCAGGCATTTGGGAACGCCGTTGACAAGCGCCAGGTTGTTGGCGCCAAAGGTCGTCTGCAGCGAGGTGTACTTGTACAGGTTGTTGAGCACGACCTGCGGGATGACGCCCTTCTTGAGTTCGATGACCAGACGGATACCCTTCTGGTTGGACTCATCGCGCATATCCGAGATGCCCTCGATGCGCTTGTCGTTGACGAGCTGGGCGATCTTCTCCTGCAGGGTGCCCTTGTTGACCATGTAGGGAATCTCGGTAAAGACCAGGCGGCTGCGGCCGGTCTTGGTGGACTCCACGTGGGCCTTGGCGCGCACGGTAATGGAGCCGCGGCCGGTCTCGTAGCTCTGCTTAATACCGGCACTGCCCATGATGATGGCGCCGGTGGGGAAGTCCGGACCGGGCATGATCTGCATGAGCTCGTCGACAGTGGCGTCGGGATTATCGATCAGGTAGCAGGTTGCCTCGATCGCCTCGGTGAGGTTGTGCGGGGCGATATTGGTGGCCATGCCGACGGCGATGCCCTGGCTGCCGTTGACCAGCAGGTTGGGGAAGCGCGCAGGCAGCGCCTGAGGCTCGGCGAGCGATTCGTCGTAGTTGGGCTGCCAGTCGACGGTATCCTTCTGCAGGTCACGCAGCAGCTCCATGGCGGGCTTTGCCAGGCGGCTCTCGGTGTAACGCATGGCTGCCGCGCCGTCGCCGTCGATGTTGCCGAAGTTGCCGTGACCGTCGATGAGCGGCGTGCGCATGGAGAACCACTGCGCCAGGCGAACCATGGCCTCGTAGACCGCGGAGTCGCCATGCGGGTGGTACTTACCGATAACTTCGCCGACCGTCCAGGCCGACTTCTTGTGTGGGCGGTTGGGGTAGATGCCGCTCTCGTTCATTGCGTACAGGATGCGGCGGTGCACCGGCTTTAAGCCGTCGCGCACGTCCGGCAGGGCGCGGGCCGTAATGACCGACATCGAATACTCGATGAACGACTGCTTCATCTCGCGGCCAAACTCCGAAATCTGGAGCTGGCCGCCGTTGATATCCTCACCGGCCGAGGCACCACGGTCGACTTCGCCAAAGCTCTCCTCGAGCTCGGCGTCGTCGTCCTCTTCCTCATCATCATCGGCATCGGGGTTATAGGCGTCCGGGTCGCCGTCCTCGCCCTGCTCAGCACGGGCAAGCAGGCGCTTCAGATCATCGGGCATACCGGCGTCGCCGGCCTCGTCCATACCCTCGTTATTGTTGATATCGTCTGCCACGTTACCTCCTCATGGTTTGCGTGGTCCATTAATCATCCTGCCACGGAGACGGCTTTTCCAGGTGCCGCAGATTCGCTCGAAAGAGGAGGGAAGCGTACTTGGGTACGCGACCGACGATTGAGGGCGAAGGTGCGGTGGCTGGGAAAGCCGAACAGGTTAGGCGTCTAAGAAGCGCGCGTCGTGCGCGTGTTTTTCAATGTACTCGCGGCGATAGCCGACCTCGGAGCCATCAGCTCGCGCACGGCGCGGTCTGCCACCACGGCATCCTCGATCGACACGCGCTGCAGGATGCGGGTCTTGGGATCCATCGTCGTCGAGGCGAGCTGTTTGGGGTCCATCTCGCCCAGACCCTTGTAGCGCTGGACGGTATAGCCCTTGCGCTTCTTGGTGATCTTGCCATCCTTGGCCTTGCCGTCTTCGTCGTTATCGTCGGGGTTCAGGCCCAGACTCTGGATGGTGTCGCGCAGGATCTCGTCTTCGGGCTGGCGGCCGTTGGGATACACGTAGTGGATCTTGTTGCGCACCTTAATGCCAAAGATGGGCGGGCAGGCAACATAGACGTAGCCGGCATCGATCAGCGGACGCATGTACTTGTAGAAGAACGTCAGCAGCAGGATGCGGATATGCGCACCGTCGACGTCTGCATCGGTCATGATGATGATCTTGTGGTAGCGCGCCTTGGTGATATCGAAGTCGCCGCCGTCGCCGGCACTCGTCGTGACGCCGCAGCCGATCGCGGTAATCAGCGACTGGATGGTGTCACTCGAGAACGCGCGATGGTCACCAACGCGTTCGACGTTCAGAATCTTGCCGCGCAGGGGCAGAATCGCCTGGATGTCTCGGCGACGGCCGTCCTTGGCCGAACCGCCTGCCGAGTCGCCCTCTACGATGAAGAGCTCGGTCAGCTCGGCATCGCGCACCGAGCAGTCAGCGAGCTTACCGGGCAGGGACGCCGTCTCGAGCAGGCTCTTGCGACGGGTCGCCTCGCGCGCCTTGCGGGCGGCGTTGCGCGCCTTGCAGGCCTGTTGCGCCTTCTTGACGATCTCGCGAGCGGGCTTGGGATGCTCCTCGAGGTAATCGGCGAGTCCGTCGGTCACGATCTTGAGCGTGAGCGCGCGCATATAGGAGCTACCGAGCTTGGCCTTGGTCTGGCCCTCAAACTGCGGATCGGGCAGCTTGACCGAGATAACGGCCGAAAGGCCCTCGCGCACATCGTCGCCGGTCAGGTTGGCGTCTTTTTCCTTGAGCAGGTTCTGTTTGCGCGCGTAGTCGTTGATCACGCGGGTGAGCGCGGTGCGGAAGCCTCAAGGTGCATGCCGCCCTCGGGAGTGTAGATGTCGTTGGCAAACGACATGACGTTCTCGCCGTAGCCGCTATTCCACTGCAGGGAAACCTCGACCTCGCCCATCTTGGCCACGGGAGCGTCCGGGTCCGATTTGCCCTCGATGTAGATGGGCTCCTTAAAGGCCTCGGGGACGTCCTTGCCCTCGTTGAGGAACTTGACGAAGTCGATGATGCCGCCCTCGTAGCAAAACTCCTCCACGTGGGGAGTCGCCTCGCGCTCGTCGGTCAGCACGATCTTGAGGTTCTTATTGAGGAACGCCGTCTCCTGCAGACGGTTGTGCAGCGTATCGAAATCGTAGATGCAGGTCTCGAAGATCTCGTCGTCGGGCCAGAAGGTGACGGTGGTGCCCGTCGAATCCGAGGTGCCCACGACCTCCATCTTCTTGACGGTCTTGCCGCGCGAGAACTCCATCTCGTAGGTGTTGCCATCGCGACGAACCTGAACGACCACGCGCTTGGACAGTGCGTTGACGACGGAGATGCCTACGCCGTGCAGGCCGCCCGAGACCTTATAGGCCGAGTTATCGAACTTACCGCCGGCGTGCAAGATCGTCATAACGACCTCGAGCGTCGGGATCTTTTTAACAGGGTGCTCGTCAACGGGGATGCCGCGCCCGTTGTCGACGACCGTGATGGAGTTGTCGGCGTGGACCGTCACCTGGATCTCGGTGCAGAAACCGGCCATGGCCTCGTCGACGGAGTTGTCAACGATCTCCCACACCAGGTGATGCAGACCGCTGGCGCTCGTCGAGCCGATATACATGCCCGGGCGCTTACGAACGGCCTCGAGACCTTCGAGAATCTTAATCTCGCCGCCATCGTAATCGTTTTCGTTTGCCACACGTCCTCCTTCAGTCAAGAAAATGTGTACAGCCTTACTAGTTTATCGTAAAAAATACCCTCGGGACCGAGGTATTTGGCTCTACAAGGCCACCAGATGCGATTTAAGGCTCTTTTTTGCTTTGCACGCCCTTGGCCCACTCGGCACTGGCTCTCATGGCATTCTCGAGGGCCTCGCGCAGTTTTTGGTCTTCGATGGGCGCCACCTGGCGCTCGATCTCGGTGCGCTCGGCCTCACTTAGGTCGGCGTGCGGGGCCGGCGGGCGCTCGGTCGTCGCCGGGCGCAGGCGCTCCTTGGCGGCGGGCGGCGTGTGACCGGGCGCGGTGGTTTTGAACACCAGCCGTCCACATGCGCACCGGCGCGCTCCATGCGCGCGCGGATGATCTCGCGCAACAACGTCATTTCCTGCGTCCACGAGGCGAGTCGAGATACACCAGCAGCTCATTGGACTCGGGCAGGTAGCGCAGTCCCGTCACATGCCGCCCTCGCGCGTGCCGAGCACACCGCGTTCCATGCGCGATAGACCGTGCGCGACTCCTCGGCGGCCTCCATCTGCGCACGGCGCTCGGGGGTCGCAGCCGCCAGGATGCGCTGGCGCTCTGCGTTCAAAAACCCGCTGAAGGCGACTGTCTCGCTCTCGCGCTCGTAATTAGCACGTCTCACCCATGCTCACCACCTTGGCTCGATCAAGCAGGTCATCGGTAAAGTACCCCAGGTTGGTCGTAGTTATGACCGTCTGGATATCATCGCCAATCAGCCGCAGGAAAGCGCCGCGACGCTCGCCGTCGAGCTCGCTCATCACGTCGTCCAAAAGCAGCAGTGGGGCGGTGCCCAGGACATCGCGAGCCACGGCAACCTCGGCCACCTTCCAGGACAGCACCAGCGTGCGCTGCTGTCCTTGGCTGGCAAATGAACGGGCGGAGCGACCCGCCACGGTAAACTCAATCTCGTCGCGATGCGGTCCCACCAACGTCACGCCGCGGCGAATTTCCTCGTCGGCATGCTCGTCAAGGGCGGCCAGCATGCGCTCGTACGCCCAACCCTTCAGCTCTTCGCGATCCTCGACCTGGGGCAAAGCCCCCAGCGTGGACGCATAGGTCACGTTGGCGGCCTCACCTGACGCTACTTGCCCGTAGACAGTGTGCACATGGCCCGCCAGCCGGTCGAGCAGAGCCAACCGGTGCACGAGCAGGGCCGAGCCCGCGCGGGCAATCGAATCGTTCCACGCGCCGAGCATCTCGCGGCAGCACCAGGTCTCCTTGAGCAAGGCGTTACGCTGGGTCACGCAGCGCCCATAGGTGCTCGCAAGATCGGCATAGCGTGCGCTCAGTTGCATGCCAAAGTCATCGAGGGCGGCGCGGCGCACACTGGCGCCACGCTTAACCATGTCCAGATGGTCGGGGCAAAACAGCACGCTCGGAAGAACCCCGCGCACACCGGCGGCAGAGCATCTCTTGCCGTTGCGGCTAAACGAGCGCTTACCGTCCTCCGCGCTCAATCCCATATCAAGCACGCGGCCGTCGCCCTCGAGCCTCAGCTCGATCTTGCACGAGCCCACGCCGTCATGGACGAGCTCGGCTGCGGTCGGATGCCTAAACGAGGCGCCGCTCGTCAGCAGCTGCAGCGCCTCTATGAGATTGGTCTTTCCCGCCGCGTTGGGTCCCGCAAGTATCGTCACGCCCTCGTCCAGGGCAAGGTGATAGCTATCGAAGCTGCGGTAGTGCGCGACGGAAAGATCGCGGGCGAACATGGTCATGGCGCAGCGCTAGATGCGGACCGGCATGACCAGGTACAGGTAGTTGATCTTGTCGTAGGACTTAAAGATGCCCGCCTGCGAGTAGCTCTTGAGCTCCAGCGTGATCTCCTTCTCCTTGGACAGGGCATTGAGGCAGCCGAAGATGTAGTGGTAGTTGAAGGCGATGGTACCCGACTCGCCCTCGGCCTCGACATCGATCGTCTCCTGCGCAAGGTCCTGGTCATTGGAAATGGAGGACAGGCCCATCTGCCCGTTCTCGACATCGATCTCGAACTTGACGGCGGGGTTGGCGCTCGCGATAACGGCCACGCGCTTGAGGGCGGCGTTAAAGGCGGCGACGTCGATCTTGACGCTCGTCACGCACGAATCGGGGATGAGCTGCTTGTAGTTGGGGTACACGCCCTCGATGCGACGCGACACGTAGGTGGTGTTGCCGGCCTCGAAGACGACCTGGGTGTCGGTAGCCCCGATCATGATGGTCGCTTGGCTGGCCATGATGTTCAGCGCGTCGTTAAAGGCGTCAGCCGGAACGTTGAGCTCAAAGGAGCCCTCGAGGGTCGAGGTCTCGACCTGCGTGTCGCACACGGCCAAGCGGAAGGAATCGGTCGCCACCAGGCGTACGGTGTTGTTCTCGACCTTCATGTGCACGCCGCCCAGGATGGGGCGAGCCTTGTCGGTCGAGGTGACGCGCCACACGCGGCCGACCATTTCGGACAAGACATCGGTCGGCAGCTCCACGGCACTCTCGATGGCATAGGCCGGAAACTCGGGGAAGTCATTGGCATCGAGCGTGTTCAGGCGGAAAGAGCTCTTCTCGCAACCAATCAGCACCTGGCGCTCGGACAGCTCAAAGGTGACCGGGGCATCGGGGAGGGTCTTGGTGATATTGGAGAGCATCTTACAGGGAATAACCATCTCGCCCTCTTCTTCGACATGCGCCGCGATGCGATGTCGGATCGAGATGGTGTAGTTAGAGGTCTGGAATTCCAAGATGCCGTCTTGGGCCTTAACGAGCACGCCCGACAGGATGGGGAGGGTGGATGCCGAAGCGACACCCTTCATAACGACGCCGATGGCTTGTGTAAGCGAGCTCTGGCTGACGGTGAACTTCATCTTTTAATACCTTTCTATAGATATAAATATCTTAATAATAGTAATAGCACTGACGAAACTGTTGATTACTCCCAAAGACGCAGGTCAGACCCAGAAAGAGAATCGACAGCAACCTGTGTGCAACAGGGGTGGTTTTCCACGTTCAAAACCTGCGCAAAACTTTTCATCACCGCGGGTTGGGTTTTAGACACCTTATGCCCGTGGTTTCGACAAGTTTTCAACAGGTGTCTCTATTTCCCTACGAGCGCAGTGTAATTTTATCGCGCAGCGACTTGAGGTCTTCGGTGACGGTGCGGTCTTCCTGGATCATCTTCTGGACCTTTTTGTAGCTCGTACTGACGGTCGAGTGGTTGCGGTTGCCAAATTCGGCGCCCACCGCCGTGGTCGTCATCTCGCACATCTCGATGGCCAGGTAGATAGCGATATGGCGTGCTTTGGCGATATTGGCGTTGCGACGCGGGCCGATGAGCTCCTCGTGCGTCACGCCGTACTGCTCTTCGATGACGGACTGAACCGTCTGGACGTTGATCTTTTTGGCCGATGTGTCGAAGTACTGGCTGGCGATGGCGTCGATATCGTCAAAGGTGAGCTCCCCGCCCTCGCGCTCGCGGTCGCCCGCCTCGCCGGCGCAGCGCTCGCAGAAGCTCTCGAGTTCGCGGATGTTGGTGCCCGAGACCTCGGCCATGTGTTTAAAGTGCTCGTCGGTCAGGTGCCCGCCGTCGCCCCCATAGGCCGCCAGCAGCGAGTCTCGCCTGCCTCGGGAGCGGCGACGATGGTGTTCTCGTAATAGCGCTGCAAGATCTTGTATTTCATCTCGTAGCTGGGCTCTGCGACCAAGCAGAGCATGCCGGCGTTGAAGCGGCTGGTCAGACGCTCGTCCATGCTCAGGTCCTTGGGGGCGCGGTCTGCCGCGATGACGACCTTCTTGTTGTTGCGGATGAACTCGTCCATGAGCTGGAAAAAGTAGTCCACGCTCGCGCGCTTGCCGATGATGTTTTGGATGTCATCGATGATGAGCACGTCCACGCCGTGGTATGCCTGCATGATAGGGGCGTTGCTCTTCTTTTGGCGGTCGAACTCGGTCATCAGGTCGTCCAGATATGCCTGGGAGTTGGCATACTTGACCTTGATCTCGGGCGACTTCTCGGCGAGCTCGTTTTGATGGCAAGCAGCAGGTGCGTCTTGCCCAGGCCCGATTTGCCGTAGATGAACAGTGATGTGCACGTGCCGCGCTCGTCCGCGAGGGCGGCAAACTTGAGTGCCGAGCGATAGGCATGGCTGTTCTCGGGGCCGTAGACAAAGTTCTCAAAGGTAAATTTTGAGTTCGCGGCGAGCGGGGCTCCATCCGCATTCTGCTCGGCCGGTACGGTCGGTGCCGGCATGGGTGAAGCGGGGGTCGCAGCTTGCGTGGACTTAGTCGGCGCTCCGCCCTTCATCTGGTTCATCATGCGACGAAAATCATCGGCCGAGAGCGTGTTCTTGATTGCAATGCCCGAATCCGCGCCCGCCGCTGCGTCGTGAGCGATAGGCATGTGCGTGACGGGTGCGTTCGTTGACGTCGCCGCCGCGGTCGGCAACGGTGCCATGGTTTCACGGGAAACATCGCCGTGCTGGTGCTCGATTGTCGGCACGTCGCCTGCGGAGGCCGGCACCGCCGGGGAAGCAGCGGGAGCCGTGGCGGGCGCGTCGCAGCAGCGGATTCCGCCGCGGCTCCTTGCGGTGCCACGATGTCGAGCGCGATCGGTGCAAAGGCGATTTCTTCCAGATAGGCCTCAATAGTCGGCTGATGCTTTTTGAGCTGCGCGATGGCAAAGCGCGAGGGGGCCTCGATCGTGAGCGTATCTTCGGTCAGGCTTATGGCGCGCGATTGCCCCAGCATGTTGATGAGGCGTGCATCTTGGCCGTCGCGCTGGCAAAAGGCGATGGCATCCCCCAGGATGATGCTTGCTTCCTCGTCCACTGTCTCTCCCGTTCTTTAGCTCTGAGCTCGCACGCGAGCGGCGCCGAGTTCGGTCAGATGGTATTTCTGGCCATGCTTGATGACCAAGCCGGCCTGCGCCAAGTCATTGAGCGTGCGTGACCAAGTGGGGGCCGAGTTTCCAAACGCCCTCGCCAGATCGGTTGCACCGCACGCTTGATTTTGCGCCAGATAGCCCAGCGCGGCGTTGCCGCGATCGCTTACGAACACGTCCGGCTGTGGCTGCGCATACTGATTTGCTGCATTAGGATACATCATTTGAGCTGCTGATTGTTGAGAACTCTGCATCGGCGGCATTTGCTGTTGAAAACTTTGAGGCCACTGTTGGTAAGGCTGCGGAGTCATCTGCTGGGCCCAGGGGTTGTACTGCTGCTGCGGCATCTGCTGGTACGGCTGCTGATATCCCTGCTGGTACTGCTGTGGGAACTGCTGGCCATACCCCAGTGGCGGCATCTGCTGATATGGATATCCCTGTTGGTACGGCTGATATCCCATTTGCTGGCCACCCGGTGCCCCCGTCGCCTGCTGCATTGCTGCTGCATCCTGATCCGCCAGCGGCATGGCCTCTGGCACGTTTGACGGCATCGACATCGACGCCGCCTGGGACTCTTGTGTAGGAAGCATTCCGGGCTGCTGCATCTGTCCCACGCGGGGCTGCATCTGTTGCGTTGCCATGGGCTGCTGCGCAAAAGCTCCCGGCAGGATATGCGGGCTGCTCCGTCTCGGGCCGCACGGCAGCACCGCGCCCGCCGGCGCGTTCGATTTCCTGCACGCGTTTAGGATCCAGGCTTACCGTAACCACGGTGCCGTTGCCCATGTTGTCCTCGATGGACACGGCCCCGCCGGCGTTTTCCAAATACTCCTGCACCATGGGAAACCCTGCTCCGGTTCCACGGATATAGCGCTTCATCTTGCTGTTTGCGCTGGTAACGCCAAAGTCGAAAGCGCGCTCCTTGTCGTCGATGCCGGGTCCTTGATCAGCAAAGCGGATGGTGTCTCCGCCGTCCAGAATCGAGATGATGGGCTCGGCAAAGTGCGCGTGGATAAAGTTTTCGACAATCTCACGGATGACCATGAGCGAGATATGGCCACCTTGTTCTTTCATGCACTGGTAGACGGTGTTGGCCGTCTCTTCCAAATACGTGCGGACATCTTGCGGATCAATGACGATCACGCGCGGTGTCGACAGCATGTCGTCATAGACGGCGATGCGCGCGGCGTACATGGCTTTTGGCGCCTGCGTGGTCGTCTGCTCGCCTTCCTCACGCTCTTCGCGCACGCCGGTGATGTGCTCGTTGTCGGGTGCCGGGTCTCCGGAATCGACCATGGTGTAAAAGTCGTCAGACATGCCGCTCGCAATCTTTCAAAAGGTTTCGAACAAATAGTAGCTCACCGTGCAATGTTTCTCATCTTTCGACAACTTTTCAAAACCTGTTGAAAACTTTGGAAAACGGACGAAAAGTTCTCAACATTGCCAACATGACCTGTTGAAAACCCGATGAAATATCGTGAAAAGTTGCCATGCACCGCTAAATCGAGCTCGGCTTATGGGGGAACCGTGTGAACTGCGCAACCTTTTACCTTTGATTTCTTGACATTTGAACATTGATTTCCCTACAATCTTCAAGCTCACGTGTCTATATCTGCGTCCGCGCCCCCGCGGACACTCGAAATGCAGCAGGAGGAACTTAAGATGAAGCGTACGTATCAGCCTAATAAGCGTAAGCGTGCCAAGACCCATGGCTTCCGTGCCCGTATGGCCACTAAGGGTGGTCGTGCCGTGCTCGCCCGTCGTCGCGCCAAGGGCCGCAAGCGTCTCACTGTCTAGCAGCGATACACACATCTCGCATGAAGACTATTAAGTCTCGGCAAGATTTCGAGCATGTGTTCAGTCAGGGGCGTCGTTTCAATCACCCTCTGATTCGAATGACCATATGTGAATCGGTTGGCGAAGGCGACTCCGGAAGGGTCGCCTTCGTTGGTGCTAAACGGCTCGGTTGTGCTGTCGTGCGCAACCGTTCTAAGCGTGTGATGCGCGAGGCCGCCCGCAGCTGTGGATTTCCCGTTGCGGGTTATGACATCATCTTGTTCGCAACTCCCAAGACGAGGGTTTCTTCGCCTCAGGAGATGGACAATGCATTGCGTTCGCTTATGAAACGCGCCGGCGTTGCCGGGGAGGAGCGATGAGCAATCACGTTTTGCGACGTGTTGCCATCGCTCCTATTCGCATATATCAACAGGTTATTTCGCCCTTATTGCCTGACGCCTGCATTTATTACCCAACGTGCTCGCAATACGCCGTCCAGGCGATTGAGAAGTACGGTGTTTTGAGAGGCTGCTGGCTTGCCGTGAGGCGCATCGCTCGCTGCAATCCCCTGCACGTCGGCGGTTATGACCCTGTGCCCTAGCGGGCACTCGCTATCGGAGGAAAACTTACATGTGGGATTGGATCGTTAACATCCTTTTCGAGCTGCTCAAGCTCATCCAGACCTTTGCGGTCGACTGGGGCCTGTCCATCATCATCCTGGTGGTCATCATCCGTCTGCTACTGACGCCGCTTATGCTCAAGTCGACTAAGTCGACGGCACGCATGCAGGTGCTGCAGCCCAAGATGCTCGAGATCCAGGAGCGCTATGCCGACGATCCCCAGCGTCAGGCCGAGGAAATGCAGAAGTTCTACAGCGAGAACAAGTTCAACCCGATGGCTGGTTGTCTGCCGCTGTTGATTCAGATGCCTGTCCTGTTCGCCCTATTTACGCTGCTGCGTAACCTGCCGGACTACTTTAACGACGGCGCGTTCTCGTTCTTTAATATTCTGCCCGACCTGACCACCACGCCGAGTGCCTCCTTTGCCGATGGCTTTATGGTCGCGCTGCCTGCGCTGGTCTGCCTGATCCTGTTCGCTGTCCTGACCCTGATTCCGCAGCTCTATATGTCGCGCAACCAGACCGGCCAGCAGGCTCAGAGCATGCGTATGATGGCCGTTGTCATGACGGTCATGATGCTTTGGATGGGCTGGAGCCTTCCCGTTGGTGTTCTGCTGTACTACGACGTCTCGTCTGCTTGGCAGGTTATCCAGCAGATTTTTGTGACGCAGAAGGTCATCGACAAGGCGAAGGCCGATGAGGAGGAGCGCCTTAAGAACGCGCCGCTGCAGGTTGAGGTCACTCGTCGCGAGAAGAAGCCGCGCCCGCACAAGAAGAAGTAGCGGGATATCAATCTTATTTAGGTACCTAACTTTTGGAGTACGTTATGTCTGAAGAGATCATCGAGGATATGCTTGAGGAGGTTGCCCCGCAGGTCGCGGGCGATTATCCCGAGATTGCACAGCGCTACAAGGCCGGTGAAGAGCTGACCGACGAGGAGCTCGACACCATTGCCGATGTCGCGATTTCCATCCTGCGTTCCATCCTTTCGCACTTCGATGCCGCCAACTCTCCTATCGATGAGTATGAGGGCGACGAGGGTGAGCTGATTCTGGATGTAACTGCTCCCGACCTTGCTGTTCTCATTGGCCGTCATGGTCGCACCCTTGATGCCCTTCAGGTTATGTTCTCTTTGCTAGTGAGCCGCAAGCTTGGCTTTAGGTATCCGGTTGTAGTGGACGTCGAGGGATACAAGAGCCGCCGTCAGGACAAGGTTGCCTCCATGGCTCAGTCTGCAGCCGAGCGTGCCATCCGCACTCATAAGAGTGTTTCGCTTCCGCCCATGAATGCCTACGAGCGCCGACTGGTTCATATTGCACTTCGTGGCAATGACGCCGTCGATACTCATTCTGAGGGTTCTGACCCCGATCGCCATGTGGTGATTGTTGCTCGATAATCTACTCGAGCTTATGCTAAGGGGACGTGGTTTCCACGTCCCCTTTTTTTGTCAAAAGTTCTCGATACACTGATTTTTGTCAGAAAGGAGCTTTCGTTGTTAGTACTTACTGATCAGCAAGCTGACGAGATGTTGACTCGTCTAACTTCCTATTGCAAAGAGTATTCCTTGAGCGTATCTGATGTTGAGATGAGAAATTGTATTCAGCATTTGGATTTGGTTCTGGAAACAAATAAGACAACTAATCTCACCCGTATTCTTAACGTTGAAGATGCTGCGGTACTTCATATCCTCGACTCACTTGTTTTGCTCCCCTATATCAATAAGGCTCCTGAGGGAGCTTTGCTCGATATGGGGACAGGTGCGGGCTTCCCTGGTATTCCGTTAACCATAACCACGCATCGTAAAGCTACTTATATTGACTCTGTTGGTAAGAAGGTTGATGCCGTCAATTCTTTTGTTCATGCTCTTGGGTTGAAACATGCTCATGCGGTCCCTGATCGTCTTGAAGAATATGCTCGAAGCCATAAGAAGCAGTTCTCTGTCGTAACTGCCCGCGCACTGGCTCCTCTACCGATTCTTGTTGAGTATGCAGCTCCGTTCCTCAAGGATGGAGGGCTATTTGTTATCACCAAGGGCAATCCTTCGGATGAGGAGCTTGCTTCTGGCATGTCAGCAGCTAAGATTTGTGGCTTCACTTTGCTTCTGAATGACGCAATCGATTTGCCTGAGGCTTGGGCCACAGGGAGTTCATTGTTCTTAAGAAGAGTCATCCAGCATCTGTTTCATTGCCTCGTGCAAATGGCATGGCAAAGAAGAATCCGCTTGCCTAGATGTTCACGTGAAACATAATGGATACTAACAACTTGCAGTGTTTCACGTGAAACATGGCAGTTGATATCGAATCGGAATGTTTCACGTGAAACATCCTCCGTTTGACAGCTTTAATACACACCAGGAGGGACCGTGGGATTTCGCGACGTTAAGCGTTCTAAGAACGCAAAAGACACGCGTATCATTGCAATCATCAATCAAAAAGGCGGCGTCGGTAAGTCAACAACGGCAGTAAACCTTGCAGCAGCACTGGGTGAGCAGGGTCGTAAGACACTGATTGTCGATTTTGATCCGCAGGGAAACAGTACCAGTGGATTTGGAATTGAAAAAGAAGACCTTGATCACTGCATCTATGATGCATTGTTGAATGATGTGCCGGCAGAATCGCTTGTTCTTGATACAAATTGCAAAAAGGTATTCGTAATTCCAGCTACGATTCAGCTTGCAGGTGCTGAAATTGAGCTCGTAAGCGCAATTGCTCGTGAAACCCGCCTCAAAGACTTGCTTGAGCCGATTCAGGACGAGTTCGATTTTATTTTCATTGACTGTCCTCCTTCGCTCGGCCTGCTTACAATCAATGCCTTGACCGCAGCAGATAGCGTTTTGATTCCAATCCAGTGTGAGTATTACGCACTCGAGGGCGTTACGAAGCTGCTTGAGTCAATGAAGATGGTCAAATCACGTCTGAACAAGGGCTTAGACACCTATGGCGTGCTTATGACCATGTATGACTCACGTACTTCTTTGTCGAATCAGGTTGTTGAGGAAGTTCAATCGTACTTTGGTGATAAGGCGTTTAAGACGCTGATTCCCCGTACTGTTAAAATCTCTGAAGCTCCGTCTTTTGGAGAACCGGTAATTACCTATGCACCTCAAAATAAGGGTGCAAAAGCGTATATGAACCTTGCAAAAGAGGTGATCAAGCGTGCCTAGTGCAAAGAAACGCGGTGGATTGGGACGCGGACTCAATGCTTTGGTCTCAGAGGCTGAGTATGAGACCGGTGGTTCTGCTGCATCTGCTTCAAATACAGCATCTGAAACAAAACTACCGGTTGAGGATATCGTTCCCAACCCTAATCAACCGCGAATTCACTTTAATGAAACTGAACTTCGTGAGTTGAGCGAGTCAATCCAAGAACATGGCGTTTTGCAGCCGCTTTTGGTTCGCAAGCATGGAAACGGCTATGAGATCATCGCTGGTGAGCGTCGTTACCAGGCGTCAAAGCTTGCTGGTCTTGAGGAGCTGCCTGTCATCATTAAAGATGTTAATGATGAAGAGATGCTGGCTCTTGCTCTTATCGAAAACCTTCAGCGTTCTGATCTGAATCCCGTCGAAGAGGCTAAGGGCTATCGCCAGCTCATTGATGCCAGCGGTATGACCCAGGAGGCATTGTCGAAGGCAGTAAGCAAATCACGCTCTGCAATTACAAATTCGCTGCGCCTTCTCGATCTCCCCGAAGTAGTTCAGCAGATGATTTTTGAGGGTAAACTTACTGCTGGTCACGCACGTGCGATTCTTGCAGTTCCCTATGAGGATGCTCGAATTCGACTTGCAGAGAAGGTTGTTGCGGAGGGCCTTTCCGTAAGAGCGACAGAAAATCTTGCTCCATTGTTTTCTGCCGGAGAGACACCTAAGACGCCGCGGCCTGCAACGCCTCAGTCTTTTAAAAAGGCTGCGCGTGTACTTCGTCAGGTATTTAATACCAATGTGCGCGTGAAAAGCTCGCGTGGAAAGAATAAGATTGAGATTGAGTTTAAAGACGAGGAAGAGCTCTCTCGTATTCTTGGTGAAATGATTCAGTTTGATCAAGGAGGCCAAGATGAGGAATAAGATTTTAACTGCGATTGCATTGGTGACGACTGTCGCGGCCGGTGCCTTTGCTGGCTATAAGATCGCGACAGACGATGAACTTCGAGGTCGTTTGCTTCGTGGTGCGCAAGATATTGTCGATTCTTCCAAGAAGAAAATGGATGTTATGACAGAAGATGTTGCCATGCGCACTGCTCAGGTAACAAAAAATCCTAAGATTAATCAAGGTTGGGTTAGCAACCAATGGGAAAATGTAGGCTATTAGGTACCTAACAATTACCCTGCATATTTTGAGCGGCCCTTGTCTGATTCATGAGACAAGGGCCGCTTATTTTGTCCGTAAACAATGGGGAAGCTAGCAGCGGTCCAAAATTGAGGTCAATAAATGAAACGGCCCCTGTTGCATATCCTGCAACAGGGGCCGTCCGATGTTTCACATGAAACGTTTTGGAGTGCGACTCCCCTATGCGTTCTTCTGAACTTTGAAGCGCTGTTTCAGCTGTCCGCAAGCGGCGTCAATATCGTTACCACGGGAGTTACGAATCGTGGTCTCGATGCCACGGGACTCAAGACGACGCTGAAGATCCTCAACCTTATGAATCGGCGACGGCTTGAGCGGACTGCCCTCGATGTCGTTAAGTTGAATCAGGTTAACGTGGCACAGCGTTCCCTCGCAGAAGTCGCAGAGTGCCTGCATCTCGGGATTCGTATCGTTGACGCCTTCGATCATGGCATACTCATAGGTCGGGCGGCGGCCAGTCTTCTCGGTGTAGAGCTGAAGCGCTTCGTGAAGGCGAAGCAGCGTGTATTTCTTAACACCGGGCATGAGCTTATTGCGCGTCGACTGGATGGCGGAATGCAGGGAAACGGCAAGCGTGAACTGCTCGGGGATATCGGCAAATTTGCGAATACCGGGAATAACGCCGCTGGTAGAGACGGTGAGGTGACGAGCGCCGATACCGATGCCATCGGGGTCGTTGAGGATACGCAGTGCCTTGAGAACCTCGTCGTAGTTGGCAAACGGCTCGCCCTGGCCCATGAAGACAACGCTTGTGGCACGCTCGCTAAAGTCGTTGGATACATGAAGCACCTGGTCGACGATCTCTTGAGCGGTCAGAGAGCGCTTGAGGCCGTTGAGACCGGTAGCGCAAAAGGCACAGCCCATGCCGCAGCCTGCCTGGGTGGAAACGCAGACGGAAAGCTTGTTACGACGTGGCATGCCAACAGTCTCGACGGAAATGCCATCGTGGTACTCGAGCAGATACTTGCGCGAGCCATCTTTGGAAACCTGCTTGGTGAGTTCAGTCGGCGTATCAAAGGCAAAAGCCTCTTTAAGCTGCTCACGGAAAGCCTTGGGGAGGTTAGTCATATCGTCAAACGAACAAACGTTCTTCTCAAAGACCCATTCGATGAGCTGCTTCGCGCGGAAGGCAGGCTGGCCAAGTTCGGCCACGAGCTCGCGAATATCGTTTTGGCTCAAGTCGCGAATGTCCTGAGATTTAGTCCTGGGATTCATGGAAGCCTTTCGATTTTGGGGAAACGTAGAGGGTATCGCTACAATATGGTATCAGCTGCAGAAATTATAGAGGAGGAGTCTGCCCATGCCGGGTAAAAGCCTAGAGAACATGCACGTAGCGGTCTTGGCGGGCGGTCATTCCGCCGAGCGCGAGATCTCGCTCGATTCGGGAAAGAACGTTGTGGTGGCGCTGAAGGAAGCGGCTACACCTCGGTGGAGCTGCTTGACACGGCCGCTGATGACTTTATGGTAACCATGGCGACCGGCGGATTCGATGTGGCATTTATCGCCATGCACGGCGCCGGCGGTGAGGATGGCGCCATGCAGGGTGCCATGGAGACCCTGGGTATCCCCTACACGGCCTCGGGCGTACTTGCCAGCGCCTGCGGTGCCGACAAGGAGGTCTCTAAGCTCCTATACGCCAAAGCGGGCATTCCCATTGCCCCCGGCCTTGCGCTCGAGGTGGGCGACGAAGTCGATATCGATCATATCGTCGAGGTTTGTGGCGAGCGCTGCTTTGTGAAGCCGGCCGTCAACGGTTCCAGCTATGGCATTTCCCTGGTCCATGAGCTCCGAGCTGCCCGCGGCAATCGCCAAGGCGTTTGAGTACGGCGACAAAGTGCTGGTCGAGAAGTGCATCGAGGGTACCGAGATCACCGTCGGCGTATACGGCGAAGATGACGTGCGCGCCCTGCCGATTGTCGAGATTCGTAAGCCCGAGGACTGCGAGTTCTACGATCTGGACGTGAAGTATGTCGACCCTACGGATATCCATCGCATTCCGGCGCAGATTTCACCCGAGAATTACGCTCGCGCTCAGGAACTTGCCTGTGCCGCTCACAAGGCCCTCGGTTGCCTGGGTATCTCGCGCAGCGACTTTATTGTGAGCGAAGACGGTCCCATTATCCTCGAGACCAATACCATTCCCGGCATGACCGATACGTCGCTGTATCCGGATGAGATCCGCCACACCGACGACATGACGTTCCCGCAGGTCTGTGACAGCCTGATCCGTATGGGCCTTCGTCGAGCGGGCATTGCATGCTAATCGAGGACGCGGTTTCGTCAGGAACGCCGCAGTTTGTCATCGACTCCTATGCCACGCTTGCCGACCGCGCCAAAACGCAGTCCTTCGGCCTTATCGAGGAAGATGTGATTGTCCTCGATACCGAGACCACGGGTCTTTCGGTGCAGGACAACGAGCTGATCGAGATCTCGGCGGCCCGTCTTTCGGGCCGCGAGGTCATCGACCGCTTCGATACCTTCGTGCATCCCAAACAGCTGATTCCCGCCGAGATTACCGAGCTCACGAGCATTACAAATGCCGATGTGGCAGATGCCCCGTCGGCGGTTGAGGCCGTCGCCGCTCTCGCCGATTTTGTCGGTGGCTGCCCGGTGATCGCACACAACGCCACGTTCGACCGCTCGTTTATCGAGTCGGTCAAAGGCGGCGTCAACGTGAGCGATATTTGGATCGATTCGCTGGCGCTGTCGCGCATCGCGCTTCCGCGCCTGGCCTCGCACAAGCTGTCTTTTATGGCCGATCTGTTTGGCTGCGACTCGGTATCACACCGTGCCAATGCCGACGTCGACGCCTGTGTGGCGTATGGCGCGTGTTGCTCGTGGCGCTCACCGACTTGCCCCAGGGCCTCATGGCGCGCCTAGCGACATGCATCCGGACGTGCCTTGGTCCTATCGTCCTATCTTCTCATTCTTGGCAGGGCAGAACCCTGGTTCTATCTTCTCTCTCAGCGCCGCTCGTGTTGACGTTCTCAAGGCCGATCGCGCCGACGATCGGGTGGACGCCGATGAACTGCCGGTTCTCAAGATGCCGAGTCGTGAGGAGATTGAGGCAGACTATGCGCCAGGTGGCCTAGTCAATCGCATGTATCCCACCTACGAGCCGCGTGATGAGCAGATCGCGATGGCGCTCGAGGTCCGCGATGCGCTGGTCACGGGCACTCATCGAGTAATTGAGGCAGGCACAGGCGTCGGCAAATCGATGGCCTATCTGGTACCTTTTGCCGAGGCAGCGCGCCGTAACAACATCACGGTTGGTATTGCGACCAAATCGAACAATCTTGCCGACCAGCTCATGTACCATGAGCTGCCAAAACTTGCCGAGCAACTGGACGGTGGTCTGTCATTTTGCGCGCTCAAGGGCTATGACCACTATCCGTGCCTGCGCAAGCTAGAGCGCATGAGCCGCAGCCAGGTCGAGATTACCACCAAGCGCGATCCGGCGGACACGCTCACGGCGGTCGCGGTCATTATGGCGTACGTCTGCCAATCAGCCGATGGCGACCTCGACTCGCTCGGCATTCGGTGGCGCAGCGTCAACCGTTCCGACTTTACGACGGCCTCGCGCGAGTGCGCTCGTCGCCTCTGCCCGTTTTTCCCTGATAAATGTTTGGTCCACGGCGCTCGCGTCGTGCGGCGCATGCCGATGTGGTGGTCACCAACCATTCCCTGCTGTTCCGCAGCGTCGCGGCCGAGGGCAGGATTTTGCCTCCGATTCGTCATTGGGTAATCGACGAGGCCCATTCCATCGAGCGCGAGGCGCGCCGTCAGTGGGCGCGCGTGGTGTCGGCGGACGAATCACGCGTTCTGTTTGAGCGTCTGGGTGGCTCGAGCACCGGCGCGCTAAGCCAGGTTTCCCGTGATTTGGCAACCTCCGAGGGCTCTACGCTCTATCTGGCCTTACTGCCAAGGCGACGTCGACGGTTGCGCGCGCGAGCATGGCAATCGCCGACGTGTTCGATGGCGTTCGCGAGCTCGGCCGCCGTGCGCGTGGGGGTTATGACAATGCCAATCTATGGATTGGCCCCGAGCTGCGCGAATCTGACGACTGGCATGATTTCTTACAGTCGGCCTACACTGGCATCGACGCATTGGAACAAGCTGACAAGAGCGTCGACGCGCTGGTGCAAGCCGTCGCCGCCGACAAGCCCGAGGTTGTTGTCGACCTGGGTGATATCTCGCGCCGCCTGCACGAGCTGGCCGAGAACCTCAAACTCATCATTGATGGCACCGATGAACACTACGTGTATTCGCTGCAGGTCAATCGCAGACTTCGTGCCGGCGGAGAGTCGATGACCGCAGAGCGCATCGACATTGGCGAGGCTTTGGCAACCGAGTGGCTACCCGAGGTTCACACGGCTATCTTTGCCTCGGCGACCATGACGGTGTCCAAAAGCTTTGAGCACTTTAACCATGCGGTCGGCCTTGATCGCATCGGTGCTTCAACGTCGTCATCGCTGCACTTGGATTCGAGCTACGACTTCGATTCGAACATGGCTGTAGTCGTTGCGGGCGATATCCCCGATCCGCGCGATCGTGAGAGCTATCTTACGGCGCTCGACCGCGTACTGGTCGACGCCCATCTTGCTATGGGCGGATCGGTGCTCACGTTGTTCACCAATCGGCGCGACATGGAGGACCTATACGCCCGCGTTGAGCCCAAGATGGCCCGTGCGGGTCTGGAGCTCAACTGCCAGCAGCGCAACTCATCTCCTCGTCGCCTGCGCGACCGGTTTATCAACGAACCGACCTCGTCGCTTTTTGCGCTCAAGGCCTTCTGGGAGGGGTTTGATGCCAGCGGTGAGACGCTGCGCTGCGTCATCATTCCCAAGTTGCCGTTCTCGAGCCCCACGGACCCGCTCTCGTGCGAGCGCAACCTGCGCGAAGACCGCGCATGGGCGCGCTATTCGCTGCCCGAGGCGGTGCTCGAGGTTAAGCAGGCCGCGGGGCGTTTGATTCGCTCGTCGACCGATAGCGGTGTGCTGATCTTGGCGGATCCTCGCCTGGTGACGAAGGGCTATGGCAAGAAGTTCTTAACGTCGCTGCCCACGAGCTCCTACCAGCGCATCGAATCGGCGCAGATCGGGCACTATCTACAGCTGTGGCGTGCACGCCACGAGCGGCGGCGCTAAAGCGGACAGAAGAGGGTTTTTGCCATATCGCACAGACGCTTTGACAGGGCGGGGTCATCCAAGATGCGGATGCTCCGCCCGCTGCGATTATCTGGCTCAGCAGCCAACGCTCGGAGCCGTAATGTACGGTTACCGTTGCCATGTCTGTCCCGCTGCGCTCGATGAGGGTGATGCCGGCCCAGTCCAGATGCTCCGCCATATCGAATGGCATCAAGAGCTTTGCGCTACGCTGCGTCCGGGCAAGGGAATCGTGGAGGGATGCAACGTCCGGTGCGTGAGGCACGACGGAGTCTTCCGTCAAGGCGAGTCCCTCGATTTTATCCATGCGATAGGTGCGCTGCTCATCGACCGCGATGTCCCAGGCAATCAGATATGTTTGGTCGCCGTTTGCTGTAATGCGCAAGGGGTCGACCAGACGCTCGCGTGGCCGCGCATCGTCCATCGAGCGATACGAGATACGACAGCGAACGCCGTCCTGAATGGCGCAGCTCAGCTGCTGCCAGTGCGACCCGTGGTTGACGGTGTCAAAGACGTGCTGGTTATAGCCGAGCTCTTCGGGTAGAAGAGCATGTCGAATTCGAGCCGCCGCCTGGGGCTCGATCCCCAACGATTCAAGTTCGTGGTTGAGCACAGCGCCCTCGGCGGCACTCAGGCGCAGCGGTAGTACACGCCCGGCGTCACCGGTGAGGACCACGCGCTCGCCGTGGCATTCGCAGATGATACGCGCACCCGATTCTCGGTCCGCGAGCGTCGAGACGATCTCGAGAATCTCGTCGAGCGACGCCCCCGTGATGTCAAAGCGACTGCAAATCTCGGTTCGTGTCATGCCGCTCTCGCCGGCGGCGTAGAGGGCCTCCATGATGTCGATGGCGCGCGAGAGCCTCTGCTCGCTGGTGAGTTTACGCACGGGCATGCTCGTGCACCGTCCTTTCAATGAGGTGGTTCCACGCCTGCTTGAGCGATTTGGGGGCCATGGGCCTCATGCCGTCCATGGCGTGGGCCATGCAAAATGAGGCGGCGGCTTCAAGATCGCGCACGTCAACGGTCCAAGTCCATCCCGAATCGGTGTGTGCGAGCTCACCTCGCCCGCGCGTGAGGCCGTTGATCATATCGATCTGCGTCTGCGGGGCGAACGAGAACGTAGCCGCAACGGGCGGGCGGTCGGCAAAATCGAATTCAAAGAACAGGTAGTCGTTGAGATTGAAGTCTGCAGGGATGGCGTAGGCCTTCGAAGGACGCCAAGCGCGAACGATACGGTCGCAGCGGAATGTCCTGATGTCGTCGGTGGCATTGTCGAGGCCGCAGAAGTACGCAACGCCCTCGCGCTCGAACATGCCGTAGACGCAGACGGTACGCTCTTTCTGCTCACCGCGTCCGTTCTGATATAAAAATCGCAGCGCGCATCGCTCGGCAAAGGCGCTCCATACCGCATCGACGGTGGGAGAGCGGCGGATCGGTGCTTCGTCCGCCGTCGTCCTGCCGGTGAGGTAGGCAATCTTGGAACGAATATCGGCAAGCGGCGCGGCAAAAGTGGATGAGCCGGCCGCTATTGTCTGGTCGATAGCGTTGAGCAGGATATCGGCGTCGTCTGCGGTGATGAGGCCGCCTGCCGCAAACGTGTGCTCGCGGTCGATTGTCCATGAGCTTTCCTCGGTCTCCTGCGCGCCGGCGGGGCGAACTTCCTTGATTAAGATGCCGCGTTCGAGCAGTTTGTCACGATCGCGCCGAAACTTGCGCTTATCCGAGTCGATATTGCCCGAGCCATATCCCAGGTCAGAATCCAAGACGATCTGCTCGGTCGTCAGCGGTTCGGGGGAGCTGTTGAGTACAAAGAAAAGATTGAGGATGCGCTGAGCCGTTTTATCGAAACTGGGCTCCGAATTCCCCTTTTTAATTGTCGCGGTCGCGTCGCTTGCCGTCATAGAGTCCTCGCATGAGAAGGTGGTTTGCTGCCATGATTTTAGTCCGATATGGAGATTAGGCTATATCCTTGTCCGCTCGGGGCGTTAAGATGGCCCGAATTCGGTCGTTTGCGCTCGCTCGGGGTATACTTTCGACTATATACGGTTCTAATGTGCATGCATTGGGCCTATTTGTCGGATTATGGATGTGGAGCGCACATGGCGAACACCCAGAACTATATTAACCACCTGCTGCAGAACACCGGCATCACGCCGGCATGCAGCGAAGAAGAGCGCTTGGCTGCCGAGGATATCGCTCAGATCTTCCGCAACCACGGCTTTGATCCCGAGGTTCAGGAGTTCAATGCCCCGGCGCCCAGCAGGTTGGCATTTGCCGTTACCGGTATTCTTGCGTTTGCCGGCGCCCTGCTGATGGGCATCGGCGGCGGCATCGGCTTGGTCGGCTCCTTGCTGGCCATTGTCGGCGCCGTTCTTTACGTGCTCGAGCGCACGGGCCACCCCGTGGTTTCGCGCCTGGGCAAGACGGGCGTGAGCCAAAATGTCATCGCCTACCACAAGGCCTCGGGCCCGCTCGCGTCTCCGCGCAACCGCCCGGTGGTCGTTGTCGCACACTACGACTCTCCCCGTGCTGAGCTGCTCGCCCGCGAGCCCTATGCTTCGTATCGTGCGCTCATCGCCAAGCTGTTGCCCGTTGCCACGGTTGCCCCTGCTGCCGTTGCCATCTTGCGTATCCTGCCGCTCCCCGGCGCGCTCAAGGTTCTGCTGTGGATTGTCGCGATCCTCGCTTCCCTCGTTGCGCTCGCCAGCGCGGCAAACATCATTCTAACCGTTTTGTGCTTCCCTATACGTCCGGCGCAGTGTGCAACAAGTCTTCTGTCGCCGCTATGCTCGGCGTTATGGACAACGTTGCTCCCTTCCAGGGCGAAAACGAGTTTCCCGACGATGTTCCGTTCGATACCTATTTTGGGGAGCAGAAGCGTCGTGCCGAGGAGATGGCGCGCGCAGCAGCGGAGTATGCCGCGGCCCAACAGCAAAACGACTACGGCAACACCATCGAGTATGAAGAGCCTACCTACGCCGAGGACGAGTTCGGTCAGCCGATTGCTCCCGACGCTCAGACCGAGCCCGAACAGGGCGAGGCTTTCGACGAGCAGATCGAGGGCTTTGAGGGTGCGTCTGCCGACGAGACGCTGATTGGCGCCATCGTGCCCGAGGATCAGAATCAGGCTGTCCAGGCCGAAGAGTTCAATGACGAGGTTCCCACTGCCGAGCCGGCGGAGGAGCCTGTCGCGGCCGAGCCCGAGCCCAGGCTCTATCGCAATGCCGCCGGCAACATCCGCTTTGGTTCGGATGCCATCCGTGCGCTCGGAATGCTTCCCGAGTCCTGCACGCTCGATTACGAGGAAGGCGAGGAGCCGACGTTTGAGCCCGAGCCTGCCCCCGTCGTGACTGCATCTGCGCCCGTTGTCGCCGTGATGATGAGTCTGCCGCGGTTGCCGCTGCCGTTGCCGAGCCCGAGGCGGTGTCCGCGATCGATCCCGCGGCAGGACTGGACATTTTGGCTCCCGCCGCGCCGGCGCAAGACGTTACGGACGAGCCTGACGACGATTACGCTGAACAGCCGAGGCGCGTGTCTTACGAGAGCGATACTGATTTCTCGGCCGAGATTCCCGCGGCAACGCCCCATGCCGATATTGCATCCGCGTTCTCTTCGATTGGCGCCAGCGCTTCCAACTTCTTTAAGGGTGCGCTTGCAAAGGGCAGGAAATTTGTCGACGATTTCGAGGGGAAGCGCGCTGCCGCACGCGAGGCTGCCGAGCAGGAGCTATCGCTCAGCAGCAGGCAGCCGAGGCGGCACGTGAGCGCGCGGCGCAAGAGTTCGAGCAGAACGAGGCTATGCAGTCCGTGCCTGTCGACGCCGCCGAAGCTACAACGTCCTTTGAGGCTCAGCAGCACGTCGATAGCACCATGTCGTTTGATGCCGCGCAGTTCGATTCCACGATAACGTTTGAAAAGCAAGGCACCGCGATTGCCGAGCCCCTTCCTGTTTCCGATGAGCAGGGCGACGCGGCAGACGATGACGAGCCTATTGATGCTGCCGAAATCCAAGATGTCGCCGGGCACGAGCCCGTCGAGGTCAACTGTGACGAAGGGCAATACGCGGCAGCCGATCAAGGTGATTCGACCGAGGTCGAGCAGGAGGAAGTGCCTGCGGTTTCCGAGGCTCCCGAGACAGATGGGTCGAGGCCTTACTCCACGCAGATTTTCACCATGCCGATCCCGAGTGGTTCCGGTGCCACGGTTGCCGATGTCGCTCCCACTCAGGACGAAACGGTCGATTCCCTTATGGCCCAGATTTCCTCCCAAGCATCGCCGCGTCCGCAGATGAATGTTCCCGATCCGGCGTCGGCACCGTCGCCTGCACCCTCCTCGTCTCCGCTGGCTTCGGTCCCCGATCCGTCGCTGCCGTCGATGAAGCAGACAAACGTTGCGTCTCGCACGTCGCTGTTCGACCTTCCCGATCCCTCCGCACAGGTCAACGACCCCTTTGCTACCGCTCAGGTCCCGAACCCACATCGGCACCCGTTGCGCCTCCTATGCCCGTTGCGTCGGGCGCACAGCCGATCGAGACCATTTCGGCTCCCGCCCCTGCGGCACCTAAGTCTCGCAAGCGCGGCCTGGGCGGCCTGTTCGGTCGTAAAAAGAAAAACGAACAGGACAGCATGAGTGACTGGCTGGGCGTCGAAGACGATTACGATGCCAAGAAGTCCGGTCGCGGCATCGGTTCGTGGGATAATTTCGAGGACGATAACGATGGCTGGAAGGGCGGCGCTACGTCTTCCGACGGTGCTTCTTCCGAAGATATGCTCTCGGCTGTCGCTTCTATGGGCGACGATGAGCTGCTCGGTCACGATATCTGGTTTGTGGCAACGGGCGCCTCGGATTGTGATGGCGCCGGTATGAAGGCCTTCTTGGCTTCGCATCGCGATAAGCTCCGCGGCGTCTTCTTCATCAATCTTGAATCCGTCGGCGCCGGTAGGCTTTCGGTGGTGACGGTTGAGGGCGAACAGCAGCTGCTCAAGGGCGATCGCCGCATCATGAACCTGGTCAGCAAGGTGTGCAAGTCGTTCCATGTCGATTGTGGCGCGCTCGAGATGCCCTATGCCAAGACCGATGCCTACGCCGCGCTCGAGGCGAGCCGCCGAGCCCTCACCATCGCCGGCGTGGACGGCACGCGTCTGGCTTGCGCTCGTACCGAGGACGACCTGCCCCACAATGTCAACCCGACGAACATTGCCACGGTATCCGAGGTCGTGACCGAGGTTATCCGCCGTTCGTAGACGGAGCTCTAAGGAGTCAACGTGTTTTCGTATATTAAGCGCCATTGGCCTGTCTACGTGATTTTGACCTTGATTGCCATTGCGTTAGGGTTTGGAGCTGCCTACATCGTGGGCGCGAAGGGCTCGACCCCCGCCTCCGCAATCAGCGAAGAGGTGGAGCAAGAACAGAGCACGGGTGCCGATGGGATTCCTGAGTCCGAGCAAGCAATCGTTGATGGTGGATCTTCGTCTGCAGAGTAGATGCGGCGATTTAAATGATTGAAAGCGGGCGAGCCGGGGGACTGGCTCGCCCGCTTTTTCATCGCGCTAGCGCTTCTTTGGGATTGACCTAAGGCGAGCGAACCATAGGGCTGCGGCACCGAGGTCAGGAGCGCGGTGATGCAAGCGGCGATGGGAGCTGACCCTGTTGCCGGTAGGTCCTGCGGTAGGGTACAGCGTTGAATGACACTGTCCTCGTCATGTGACTCAAGTTTATCGCCGCCGCCGTTGCGGCAAAGATCGACGCGTGCGCTGTTGGTGAGTGCAGTTTGGGGTGTGTAAGCCGACGTTGCCTGCATGTGCACGACTGCGCCCCGAGCATCTGTGCCAAGGATTGCTTTGGCATCGTCAAGGTCGTCGTGCTCATCTTTGAGATCATCACGGGTCCAAGAATCCGTATCGCTTCGAGTCGTAAAGTCGGCGGCTACCGCACCGTATTCAATGCGAATGCCCGTCACGACGGTATTGGATGAAAGGTCGAGTTCTTTCGCCTCGAGTGTGGCGGATTCCGTGGTCGAGACATCCGCCTTCCAGAGGTGCCAGCCGTCGTAATCGACGAGGCGGCAATCTTCACCCAGACTCTCTTTTACTTCGTCGGACTCAAGCCAAGGATTTTCGTGCCCATCGTCAAGCGTCGCGTTTGCCGGCTCATCGACGTCTGTCGAGTCCAACGGCGTCGTGCGATACCACACGTTGCACAGACCGTTGAGGTCGCCGATGGCGACGGGGGTTTCGATTGAGACGAATCTCGCCGTGCCGTCTTTGGCGCACTCAAGATCATCGGTAATCGTAAACTCATCAACCCAAGTAGCGGAATCGTTTCGAGCATCGATGGTATAGGAGAAAAGCCATCCGTATTGGTTTGCATCGCGGCGCGGTTTTTTCCATCGCCGTTAGCCAACAGACCCTTCCCGATAGGTTGGACAAGTTCCTGACGCTTGTCGACCTGTCCTTTGATCTCGATGGGCGCATCCTTCATCGCGACGGATTGGACTTCTCCCGTATCCTTTATTTCAAACGTTATCTCCTCGGCAAGGTCATAGGTCCGCGGAGACATCGTTTCGCGCAACGAGTAGGTACCGGGTGCAAGATGTTCGATGCGGTGCGGCTTGTCGGATGAGGTCCAGGAGTCTATTTCGGTTTTATCGGGACCATATAAGGTGAGCTGTGCGCCTTTCACTTCCTGCTCTCCGCTTGCATCGACCTTGGAGATATCAACCTTGGTGTAATCGTCGGATACGTTAAGCCGTGCTTCCACAACGGGTGTTTTCTGGTCGGCATAGGTAAGGTCGACGATATGATGCGTCCGGTCGAGCAAGAAGCCGGTCGGCGCTTGAGTCTCGACAACCTCGTAGCGTGCGGTGCCAGATCCCAGCGGGAGGTCGTCCGCGCGTGCTTCTCCAGTTTCATCCGTCGTGACGGTAGCGACAGCCTCGCCGTCGAGCGCGGCAATGCTACCGTCGGGGCGCACGATATCACCTGAGGCACGGATCTCAAAGATGGCGCCCGCGAGGCTGCTGCCGTCTACGGCATCGGTTTTAACGATCCTGATGTTTCCGGTCGCGGCGTGGTCATAATACGAGACGATTGCAACGGGCGTTAGGTTTATATCGGCGGGTATGTTTACCTCGATCTCTCCGCCGACAAGATAGGGCTCTTTGGCCGAGGTTTCGCGTACATAATAGGTGCCCGGCACGAGCGATTCGGGCAGTGTGACGGTGCCGGTCGCGTCAGTCGTAAAGGTGTCCATTACGTTATGTGCTGGATACCAGCATGTTTGTGAGACAGGTTTGTGATTGCTGTCGAGGAGTTGGAAGGTGAATCCGGCTAGGGGAACAGAGGCGCCTGTTTGGGCATCGCGTTTTACAATCTGGAGATGCGTCGACAGAGCGTGGTTGTCCACGATATATTGAAGCTCGGCGCCGTCGGAAATCTGATTGGCCTCGACGGTCCATTCCCCCGCACGTTTAAAACCCTCGGGGACGGTTTCCGGAACCTCACGAACCGTGTAGCCGGCGCGGTCGTATGGGACGGCTCCGTGGACACCGGCTGGTCGCTTGCCTGTGCCGAACCATGCTTCGGGCTGGTCTTTGGTGGAGGCAAAGCCATAGATGTTTGTAGTCAGTGTGCCAACAACCTGCTGAGAGCTGTTACTGACAACCTCAAAGACAACATCTCCTGCCGGCTGCTCCAGGCCGGATTGATCGCTATTGCCGTAGTCCTTGAATTTGGAAATCTCAAGGTCAAACGCAATGGGGATATTGGAAACGCGAGATTCGATCTCGACCACGCCTGAATCGCCGAGTTGGTCGGCTCCAACGGTGTAAGACCAACTGTCACCGGAGGGCAAATAGCCCTCGGGCGCCTTCGATTCATAGATGGTAAAGGTTCCCAGGGGGACATCGGTGAGGGTAGCTCGACCGCTTTCATCGGTCCTGAGAGTTTGTGTCCATCCAGGGGTTGATTGCGATACGCACACGAATTCTGCTCCTGCGAGCGAAGCTCCAACTTGGGGGCCTGCATTCGTTGCGGCGTCGAGCTTTACAATGCGCAAGGTAATGGTGCCGGGTTGTTCATCAATGGTGACGTATCCGCCGTTATTCGTCGTGGTAAAGGCAATGCGATCGTGCAGGGGGATATAACCAGCTGGCGCTGTTATCTCAACTAGGTAGTATGCCGTGTTGGGTAGGAGTGTTGCCTGCGCTCGACCGTTGCTGTCCATCTGGACGGTGCCGACACGCGCGCCGCTGGCGCTCTCAAAAACATCGAATGTTGCCCCGTCAAACTGATAAGTATTGTTTCCGCTGGTAATGGCAGCGTTTGCAGACTGCTTTTGGAAGGAAACAGAGACCGCCGGCAGTACATAGAGCATGTCTTGACGTTTGCTGCCGCCCGATACGGTTCCTATATAGCGCCGCGCGCGGTGCGGAGCGGCTTTGATGCTTCCTGATTTTGCGCTGTCGTGGAGCCACCGCGCAGCCGCCACGACTTCATTGTCGGCGGTAAAGTGCCCGCTCTTGGTTTTGCCCTGAGCGGTTGTGTAGGAGTAGGTGCCGTCGACATGGGTAGTGCCGTTGAGCATCCATACGGCAAGCTGGGTGGCGGCGCGGGCGCGATCGGGTGAAAGATGGTAACCGCCAAACGACGTGGCGGTAGGATATCCGTGACAAACGATTGCCGCGAACTCGTCGTCGAGCCACACCCAGCCTTGATCAAAGTTGAGCCATGGGCCGCCCGGCTTGGTGGGGCCGGGGCGCTCCTGGTTCATGCAGTAGGCAATCGAGGCGTCTTGAGCTTCATACTTGCCGATGAAGAAGGGTCCACAATCATCGCTAATAGTGCGGAAGCCGAGCTGGTCGTAGCCATCGACGGCAAATGCGGCTCCCGGTGCCAGACAGCCGAAAAGCAGGAAGAGGAGCAGGAGCAGCGGACCTGTTGCGATTGCGCTGTGGACAGAGTGCGTGGGTGCGTTGGACATGGCTGCTCCTTATCCCTCGTGCGCCGCATGGGGAGGTTGCGACGCGTAGGATGAGGCTACCCCCGAGGTTCATGCGGGTAAGTACCGGAGCCTGACCAAAAGCTTGCCCAATTCCTGACAAATTGAGCTCAAATACAACAATCAGGCAAAAGCGCAGGTAGAAGATAAGGAGAACAGGAGGCCAAAGGTCCTCGTCTCCACAATTGATGCGATTTTCAAACGAATCTCCACAGCTAAAACAAGCATCGCCACCCTTGTATCGAACAAGACAACCGCGTTATACTAGCCAACACACAAGCGGGCATCGCCAAGTGGTAAGGCATCAGCTTCCCAAGCTGACACTCGCGGGTTCGAGTCCCGTTGCCCGCTCCAGAAAAAGTAAAAGCACGACACCGTTCCGGTGCCGTGCTTTTTTCAATAAAGCGCCGGGACTCGAACCCGCCAGGGTGCGAGCGTAAAACAAACGCGAAGCGTTTGTAGCGAGCAGGCGAAGGCGCCGGCAGGCGCCTGAAGCCGGTGCGGATTTGCGAAGCAAATACGCGGACGTCCCGTTGCCCGCTCCATCGAGCGCGGGAGACTTTGGGGCGGCCAATTCAACAAAGTCTTCCCCATCGTCTCCGTGAATCCGAGGAGATCGACCGCAGCCGGTGCGGATTTGCGAAGCAAATACGCGGACGTCCCGTTGCCCGCTCCAATTCCAAAATGTTAGGTTAATGCCTGCTGCCCATACTTGCACCTGCGCACGGTACAATGGTTGGGTTACGACCAACGTGCCAATAACCAAAAAGGAGCCGCTATGATCGATCGCTATACCCGCCCGGAGATGGGACACATCTTCTCCCTCGAGAACAAGTACGCCATTTGGCAGGAGATCGAGGTCCTGGCCTGTGAGGCCCAGGCGGAGCTCGGCAAGATCGGCATTTCTAAAGACGAAGCCCAGTGGATCCGCGACCATGCCAACTTTGAGAAGGCAAAGGTCGACGAGATCGAGGAGGTCACGCGCCACGACGTCATCGCCTTCCTGACCAACATGAAGGAGTACATCGACGCCGATGTTCCCGAGGGCGACCCCAAGCCCAGCCGCTGGGTTCACTATGGCATGACCAGCTCCGATCTGGGCGACACGGCTCTGTGCTACCAGCTCACCCAGGCCTGCGACCTGATCATCGAGGACGTCAAGAAGCTCGGCGAGATTTGCAAGCGTCGCGCCTTTGAGGAGCGCAACACGCTCTGTGCCGGCCGCACTCATGGCATCCACGCCGAGCCGATGACCTTCGGCATGAAGTTCGGCTCTTGGGCCTGGGAACTCAAGCGCGATCTGGATCGTCTTGAGGACGCCCGCAAGAATGTTGCCTTCGGTGCCATCTCGGGCGCTGTTGGCACGTACAGCTCCATCGAACCGTTTGTCGAGGAGTATGTCTGCGAGCACCTGGGTCTGGTTCACGACCCGCTGTCCACGCAGGTTATCAGCCGCGACCATCACGCCTATCTCGCCGGCGTTCTCGCCACCACCGCGGCCACCTGCGAGCGCATCGCTACCGAGGTTCGCAATCTGCAGAAGACCGATACCCTCGAGGCCGAGGAGCCGTTCCGCAAGGGTCAAAAGGGCAGCTCCGCCATGCCGCACAAGCGCAACCCGATCACCATGGAGAAGGTCTGCGGTCTGTCGCGCGTCGTGAAGTCCAACGCCCAGGTTGCCTTCGATAACGTCGCCCTGTGGCACGAGCGTGACATTTCGCACTCCTCTGCCGAGCGTGTCGCCCAGGCCGACAGCTTCATCGCCCTCGACCACATGTTCCAGTGCCTCATCCGCGTTATCGACGGCCTGCAGCTGTACCCTGCCCGCATGATGGCCAACCTCAATAAGACCCGCGGCCTCATCTTCTCCTCCAAGGTGCTGCTGGCCCTCGTCGACACGGGCATCACCCGCGAGGACGCGTACGCCATTGTGCAGGAGAACGCCATGGCAACCTGGCGCGAGGTGCAGGATTGTGTCTCCGGCCCCACCTTTAAGGAGCGTCTCGAGGCCGACCCGCGCTGCACCGTCAGTCAGGAGAAGCTCGACGAGATCTTTGATCCGTGGGACTTCCTCACCCGTATCGACACGGTCTTTGATCGTCTGGAGCAGCTGAGCTTCGAGTAGGTTCGGGCATAACGTTAGCTTTTTAGGGCGCTTTGCTGGTAATGTGTGTTGCCGGCAAAGCGCCTCGTTGCATTTAGGGAAAGACGGGGATAATAGTCGTCTCGAATAACATTCTGAGAGGGGATCGCATGATTTCGTTTGATTACAAGCCGCAGGGTGTATGCTCTCGCAATATTCACCTTGACCTTTCCGATGACGGCAGCAAGGTGCTGGGCGTTGAGTTTACCGGCGGCTGCGATGGCAACCTCCAGGCCATCTCCAAACTGGTCGAGGGCGCTCCTGCTGACCGTGTGATCGAGGTTCTTGCCGGCAATACCTGCGGCATGAAGAAGACCTCTTGCGCCGATCAGCTTACGCGCGCTATCGAGGCCGCTCGCGCCGAGATCGCCTAATGGGTATCGCCGACCACATCAAGAACGGAATATCGCGTCGCGGCTTTGTGCTCGGTGGAGCTGCCGCGGGCGCTGCCACGGTGCTTGCCGGATGTTCGAAAAAACAGGCACCAGTGATGATGCCGCTGGCGAGCCGCAGGTTATCAAGGACGATTCGAAGATTGTCTCGATCACTGATGAGTACGAGGCAGTTGACATCGATCTTGAGCCGGCGGCATCGTGGACGCTGCCGCTGGGCACGTTGCTGTACTACTGCGATGGTGACTATGCTGCGGCAATGATGGCGCCCGCATCGGCACTGCACGCCAACACACTCGGTGTGCTCAACCTGGGCGATGGCTCGCTTACCACATTAATTGAGAATCCTATCGAGGGCACGGGATATGCTTTTTACGATGTCCGTGCCGGCGACGGCGTGTTTGCGTGGGTTGAGATGAACTTTGCCAGTTCATCGTGGAAGCTCTACGCTCAAAATCTGTCGGGCGCTTCGCTCTCTGGCGACGTGGTTGAGCTCGATCGAGGTGGCAAGGACTACGATCCGCCACTGTTTACGACGTTCGGGTCATCAGCCATCTGGTATAAAATGCCTTCGGCAGGCGGCAATAAAACGAGTAGTGATTCGTTTTGCTATCGTCGCTCGCTTGATGAATCCAAGGCCGAGACAATTTGGAAATCGACGGGCCGCTTTGCGTCGGCCCCGCGCGTGAGCGACGGCATTTTGACCATCTCGCCGCGTGTCCGCAACGACGAGGGCGTCTACTACGGCATAACGGCAATCGATCTGACCGATGGCAACAACACCAAACGTGCCCAGCTAGTCCTTCCCTCGTCAGTCTCGCCTTTCGAGGCCGTATATATGGGCGATACCTTCGTGTTTTCTATCGAGGCGACCTATAGTGGCGTGGGCAGCTGGGCAACATGGCACGTATATCGGTAATGAGGGAGGGCCATACCTCTTCCTGTCCCGCGAGCCGCTCGCATGTGCTGCCGGCAAGAAGAATAAATATCTCGTTAAGGTACAGGCATCGCATTTTCTCATCGACACCTCTGCCAAGACCTATGGCTCGCTACTGTCGCCCGACCGCGCTTTGGAATATGGCGATTATCCAGCTACGGCGGGAAAATCGGACTCATTTCTTACGTACGCCACGGTGCGCAACAGCCAGGGTATACCCGAGACGGTCACCGCACGCCTATTCTCTCTTTAAGCTTAGAGGGGTTAAAAAGGCGCCAACAGGGGAATAAACGCGTTGTAATTGTGAGTACCGCCCGCCGAGCTGCCGCGTCATAGTGGCATCCGGCGGGCTCAGGTGCGTTAAAATGGGCTTGTTCTTAGCTGATTGAGACAGGGGGGCCGTGTTATGGCTTCAGATGCAAAAAAGATTCTGCTGGTCGAGGATGAGAAGGCAATCCGTGACGCCGTCGCTGCCTATCTCGAGCGCGAAGGCTACTGGGTTGTGGGTGTCGGCGACGGCCAGTCCGCGATCGAGGAGTTCGAGAAGCATCAGTTGACCTGGTCGTGCTCGACCTTATGCTCCCCAAGATCCCCGGCGAGCGCGTTTGCCGCACCATTCGCGATACCTCGGATGTCCCCATCATCATGCTGACTGCCAAGGGCGAGATCGAGGACCGTATTATCGGTCTTGAGCTCGGCGCCGACGACTATCTGATTAAGCCGTTCTCGCCGCGCGAGCTTGTCGCGCGCGTTCGCGCTCTGTTCCGCCGTGCCCATCAGGCCGACGAGCCAGCCGTCGAGGTACTCGACTTCGGCGATCTGGTCATCGATATCTCGGGCCACAAGATTTTGGTCGAGGGCAAGGAAGTCGACCTGACGGCTTCCGAGTTTAAGCTGCTCACCACGCTTGCCCGTCACCCCGGTCGCGTCTACAACCGCATGGAGCTGGTCGAGAAGGTGCTCGGCTACGACTTTGAGGGCTATGAGCGCACCATCGATAGCCACGTGAAGAACCTTCGCGCCAAGCTGGGCGATGATCCCAAGAAGCCAAGTGGCTCTACACCGTCCACGGTGTCGGCTATCGCTTCGAGGCTCCGGCCAAGACCGATAAGTCGGACGAGAAATAGGGAAATCACATATGACACCTGCGCGCTTTGAAATCGGACAAAAGCACAAGCAGGAGAGCGAGGCGGGTTCCAAGGCTAGTTGGAACACGCCTCGCTCCGATTCACGGCCAACGATGAGCTATCCCTCGCGCATGGCACTTGCTTTTGCTCTGACATCGCTCATGACGGTATTGGTGCTGGTGGGCGTGGTCTCTGTTGTGTGGGGCACGGTCTTTTCGGATTACACGCGCTCCAATATCGTCGAAATCGCAAATTCCGCTGCCGAAAAGCTTGCGACGTCGTATGAGGAAAACGGCAATTGGACTGCGGGCGAGCTACGTACGGTCGCGACATCAAGTTTGGTGTCCGACGACCTGAGTATGCAGGTCGTCAACAAGAAAGGCGTTGTCGTTTATGACGACTCATGGCCTTCGGCAAGCGCGACCGCCGATGTGCGCGAGAACGAATCGCCGTCGAGCAGCTCGAGCGGGAAAAAAGCATCGCATAGTCCGGTCTCGTCGGCTCCCACCGGCTCCGATAGCGTTGCAAACGTCGAAATCATAACGTCTTCCGGCGAGCATGTCGGACAAGTAAAGCTGTGGGCCATCGGCTCCGATGCCTTGCTCACCAAGGCAGATTCTGCGTTTAGGGAGAAGACCTTTAACGCCATGGCCCTTGCTGCGGTTGTTGCAGTTTGCATTTCGGTCGTTATCGGATCACTCGTGTCGCGCATGCTCACCAAGCCGATTCACCGTATTACCAGCACGGCCAAGCAAATTCGCGATGGCGATCTGTCTGCTCGTACGGGCTTGCGCGGCGATGACGAGATCGATCAACTGGGCGAGACATTCGATGAGATGGCCACATCGCTCGAGAAGGATATGAAACACGAGAAACGTTTGACCTCGGACGTGGCTCACGAACTTCGCACTCCGCTTATGGCCATGCTCGCAACGGTCGAGGCCATGCAGGATGGCGTATATCCTACCGACGATGAGCACTTGGAGACTGTTGCTTCCGAGACGCGTCGCCTGGCTCGTCTGGTGCAGCAGATGCTCGACCTGTCGCGCATGGAAAACAGCACGGCTCCGCTCAACCTTGAGCCGGTGGACATGGTTCCTTTCGTGCGTTCCATCGTCAATGCCAGGAGCGCCTGTTTGTCGACCGCGATCTGCGCTTGCGCTTTGCTGACGAGACCCAAGGTCACGACGATGTCGTCGAAGCCGATCCCGACATGATCACACAATGCGTCATCAATCTCATGAGCAACGCCATGCGCTACACCCCCGAGGGCGGTTGGGTCGTGGTGTCGGTGCTCAGTGACCGCAAACACGTCAGCATCGCCGTTTCTGATACCGGCATCGGTATTGCCAAGGATGACTTGTCGCGCATCTTCGGCCGTTTTTGGCGCGCCGATGCCAGCCGTGCCCGTGAGGCGGGCGGTCTGGGCGTGGGCCTCGCCGTGACTAAACAGATCGTCGAGCGCCATCACGGCTACATATCCGTGGAGTCGGAGCTTGGAAAGGGTACGACTTTTACGATTCATCTGCCTCGCGAGCACACGGCGGACGCGGCATCTACTACAATGGAGCACTAGCTTTTCGCTATTCGGTGAAGGAGGGGTTTCGTCCCTGCCGCTCCGAGTTTGCGAAAACGTGCGGGAAAGAACCCGCATTACTGTCGTATTTTGGTAAGGAGTGACTCACGTGACAACGATGGAGCGTCGTCCGGATTCCCGTGGCAAGGTTCGTGATATCTACGATGCCGGTGAAAACCTGCTGATGGTCGCCACCGACCGCATTTCTGCGTTCGACTTCATTCTTCCCGACGAGATTCCGTTTAAGGGAGAGGTGCTCAACCGCATCTCGGCATTCTGGTTCGATAAGTTTGCCGACATCGTTCCCAACCACCTCGTTTCCATCGACCCGGCGGATTTCCCTGAGGAGTTTGCTGAGTATCGTGACTACCTCGCCGGCCGCGCCATGCTGGTTAAGAAGGCCCAGACGATTCCTATCGAGTGCATCGTCCGCGGCTATCTGACCGGTTCGGGCAAGAAGACCTACGACGAGAACGGCACCGTCTGCGGCATCCAGCTGCCTGAGGGCCTGACCGAGGCTTCCAAGCTTCCCGAGCCGCTGTTTACGCCGTCCACGAAGGCCGAGATCGGTGACCACGACGAGAACATCTCGTTCGAGCGTTGCTGCGAGATCGTGGGCGAGGACATCGCCACGCAGATTCGCGACCTTTCCCTCAAGATCTACAAGGCTGCCGCCGAGTATGCAGCGACCCGTGGCATCATCATTGCCGACACCAAGTTCGAGTTCGGTGTCATCGATGGCAAGGTTACGCTGATCGACGAGTGCCTCACGCCCGACTCCAGCCGTTTCTGGCCTGCCGCCAGCTACGAGGAGGGCAAGATTCAGCCCAGCTACGACAAGCAATTCGTCCGCAATTGGCTCAAAGCCAACTGGGATATGACGGGGGAGACCCCGCACCTGCCCGCCGAGGTCATCGATGGCACGTCCGAGCGCTATCGCGAGCCTTCCAGATCATCACGGGCTCCCAGTTCACAAGCATGAAGGAGAACGCATAAGTGAGTACCCGTAGCGCCACGAACAAGCGCACGCAATCCCACGAGGTTACCGGGGTTGCGCGCAAGTCCGCTGCATCCGCCAAGCCCGCCCGTCAGGCAGCGAGCTCTGTCCGCGTCGTGCCGGCTTCGTCTAAGGCACGCCGCAAAGAGCTCGAGAAGGGCGAGAATCTCGAGGGCCTCTCTAAAGAGGAGAAGCGCGCCCGCAAGGCTAAGCAGCGCGCCAAGGAGGACCGCATCTACACGGTGTCGAATATCCTTCTCAAGCAGGATGAGGACTACACCAAGCGCCGTCGTATCTGGTGGGCCGTGCTTACTATCGGCATGGTACTCGTCGTGGCAATTTGGGCTTCGCTCTACTTCGCTCCCGCTGGCATGGTGTCCAGCCCTGTCCAGATGGTCGGCATCGTTTTGTCCTACGTCGTCATTTTGGGTGACTTTATTTACGACTTCGTTCGTATTCGTCCCCTGCGTAACATGTACCGCACGCAGGCCGAGGGCATGTCCGAGAACAAGCTCAACGCTCTTATTGAGCGCGCGGCTGCCGAGGAGGACAAAAAGGACTCCAAGAAGAAATAGCGTTTGCATGCATACTTATCGCTAAGATATAAGGCGCGTCGTTTTTGCGGCGCGCTTTTTACTGTTCTATAGATAGATGGAGTGGCACATGATTCGAGCTGCCCTGACGGTCGAAGAAGCTCTGGAGGGCATGAAGGCCCTGGAGCCCAAGATTAAAAACTATGCGCGTCTGGTTGTCCGCAAGGGCGTAAACGTCAAGCCCGGCCAGGAGGTTGTCGTTCAGTCTCCGGTCGAGTGCGCGCCTTTTGCCCGCGTGGTGGTCGCGGAGGCTTATGCCGCCGGCGCTGGCCACGTGACGGTCATTTGGGCCGATGATGCCGTGACGAGGCTCACGTACGAGCATGTCGATAAAAGCTATTTTGAGCAGACGCCCGAGTGGAAGCGCATGCAGCTGGATTCCCTGGCCCAGGATGGTGCCTGCTTTGTCTTTATCGAGGGGGCGGATCCTGCGGCCCTCAAGGGCATCGATCCAGCCAAGCCGGCCGCGGCATCCAAGGCGAGGAATACGCAATGCAAAGTTTTCCGCCGTGGACTGGATTACAACATCAATCCGTGGTGCATCGCCGGCGCTCCGGTCGTGGCTTGGGCGCACGAGGTGTTCCCGGGAGACGCCGATGAGGTTGCAATCTATAAGCTGTGGAATGCGATTCTGCACACCGCGCGCGCCGATGGCCAGGACCAGAGAGCGACTGGGAACTCCATGACGCCGCATTCGAAAAGAACCTGCGTTTTCTGAACGACAATCGTTTCGACTACCTGCATTACGCCGCGGCAAATGGAACCGATCTGACGATTGGCATGACGAAAGGTCACGAGTGGGCCGGCGGCAAGGGCAAGACGCCCGAAGGGCACCCCTTCTTCCCCAACATTCCCACCGAGGAAGTCTTCACTTCGCCCGATCGCATGCGCGCCGACGGTATCGTGTACTCGGCCATGCCGCTCATCCACCATGGCAATAAGGTCGACGATTTTTGGATTAAGTTCGAGGGCGGCCGCGTAGTGGACTACGATGCCCGTGTGGGCAAGGCAACGCTCGCAAGCATCATCGATACTGACGAGGGCGCTGCTCACCTGGGAGAGGTCGCGCTCATCTCCAAGAACACGCCGATCCGCGAAAGTGGCGTACTGTTCTACGATACGCTCTATGACGAGAACGCTAGCTGCCATCTCGCGCTAGGTGTCGGTTTCCCCGAATGCATCGAGGGTGGGTATGACATGTCCAAGGAAGAGCTCCTGGAGCATGGCGTTAACGTCTCGAGCACGCACGTCGATTTTATGATTGGCACGGACGACATCGATATTACGGGCATTACGCCTGATGGACGTGAAGTTGTGATTTTCCAGAACGGCCAATGGAGTTGGGAATAGTCCCAGACCGTGGTACAATGCCACCCGCGGGCCGTTAGCTCAGCTGGCAGAGCAGGGGACTTTTAATCCCAAGGTCCAGGGTTCGAACCCCTGACGGCCCACCATAGAATGGAAAAGCGACTGGCGGATGCCGGCCGCTTTTTTGTTGCCGCGACGCGGTTCGAACCCGAAAGGGCGCGGAGCTGAGTAAACGCGTGAGCGTTTGCCAGCGCAGCGCGCAAGGCGCGAAGCGCCGCAGCGGCCGCCTGCGGAGCAGGCTGAACCCCTGACGGCCCACCCAAAGTAAGGAATACGAAATGAAAACAAATAGATACGGAATTAGCGGCAGCACATTAAAGATAATAGCAGCCATTTCGATGGTTCTCGATCATGTAAGCAGGATCGTCCTGACCAATGGAATCATGACTCACGCATCGTACAGTCAGATATCAGACGAACAGTGGGCGATTCTAAGCGAGGCTTCGGATGTGCTTCATGTTCTTGGCAGAATTGCATTTCCCTTATTTTGCTTTTTGATAGTTGAGGGATTTTTGCATACTCATGACTTAAAGAAGTACCTGCGAAATATGCTTGTCTTCGCAATCATTGCGGAGCCCATATACGATTTCGTCCAAACCGGGCAACTATTTGACCTTCGGCAACAAAATGTTATGTGTGAGCTCCTGCTTTCCTTGGTCTTTTTGATTGTTCTGGAAAAGATACAAAGTCTTTCAAAACGGAAAAGATACATCGCAGAAACTGCTCTGATTGTTTTGACAGCACTGGCAGCTGAATACACTAAACTAGATGGCGGTGTGTATGGCATTATGCTTGTGGCCGCATTCTATTTATTCCACGACAGCAAGGCCAAGATGTTCTTTGCTGCAGTATGTGCAGTGCTCCTTTCGTCATGCCATATAGTTGGCGGCGGATTTGAGTTTGCTACAGCTAATGTACTTAATCCTGATGTTGCTGCCGCGGTCGTTTCGTTGCTGCTTATCAATCTTTATAATGGTAAGCGAGGGCTGAAGCTCAAATATTTCTTCTACATTTTCTATCCGGCACATCTTGCTCTGCTTTATGGTGTTTCACTTATTGTTTTGAACTGTCTTTAAAAACTCTCAAACAAGTCTCTGAAAACGGAAACAAATTGACTCTAAGACTGCTTGTAAATTTCCGGAAGACCTGAGAGATGCGAGGATAGGCAACGAGGGTTGCAGAGAGATGCTTCTCAGTTCTCTGGCGGATCGCACGTATCTGTATGAGGATCACTTCCACATACTCATTAATAACAGTGATAAACACGGCAGATCCTCAAAACATGAGGCTGTGGAGGTCGAACGATGCTTCAAAAGCATGAATGGCAGCGAGAAAATGAGTTCGGAAGCGCCCTCTGGATGATCCAGCATAGAATAGAAAGCGATCGGCTCCGGCTGGTCGCTTTTTGTTGCCGCGCCACGTCGAACCCGAACTTCTCTATATATAAGAACGCTTGGCGAACAAAACCTGCCTTTTACCGACGGGAAACAAATAGCTGATGCTTTTGGAGTAAAGTGGCGCTCCAGAGATGACCGATGCCTTAACACCTATAAACCAGCTGGTCATCGCCAATATCAGAAGCCAATGCTTCAGTTTTAACCTCAGTGATGCGACTGAGGGACCTATTCATTTGTGAACAAAATATGGAGTGCGCGATTCCCGCCCCCGGCGCCCCTCCGGTCTGGCAATATATCTCCTTGCCGCGCGGCCCGGTCGGACCGGATGAGCCGCAAAGCGTGCACCTTGAGAACCGGATACTGCGAGGATGGACACATTCAGTGTCGCATCCGGGCAGACATCGAACCATTTGAAATGGTCTAACTTGGATTTGTTTTTCGCAAGGCCGCCGAGAGGCGGCCCCGAGAAATTCCTTTTCCTATACTAAAACCATATGAATCGAACGGAACCGATCAGCGATGGACTGAGAGGACCGGACGGGCTCGAAGCCCATATATTTTGGACGGAGAGTTCGATCCTGGCTCAGGATGAACGCTGGCGGCGCGCCTAACACATGCAAGTCGAACGGCACCCCTCTCCGGAGGGAAGCGAGTGGCGAACGGCTGAGTAACACGTGGAGAACCTGCCCCCTCCCCCGGGATAGCCGCCCGAAAGGACGGGTAATACCGGATACCCCGGGGTGCCGCATGGCACCCCGGCTAAAGCCCCGACGGGAGGGGATGGCTCCGCGGCCCATCAGGTAGACGGCGGGGTGACGGCCCACCGTGCCGACAACGGGTAGCCGGGTTGAGAGACCGACCGGCCAGATTGGGACTGAGACACGGCCCAGACTCCTACGGGAGGCAGCAGTGGGGAATCTTGCGCAATGGGGGGAACCTGACGCAGCGACGCCGCGTGCGGGACGGAGGCCTTCGGGTCGTAAACCGCTTTCAGCAGGGAAGAGTCAAGACTGTACCTGCAGAAGAAGCCCCGGCTAACTACGTGCCAGCAGCCGCGGTAATACGTAGGGGGCGAGCGTTATCCGGATTCATTGGGCGTAAAGCGCGCGTAGGCGGCCCGGCAGGCCGGGGGTCGAAGCGGGGGCTCAACCCCCCGAAGCCCCCGGAACCTCCGCGGCTTGGGTCCGGTAGGGGAGGGTGGAACACCCGGTGTAGCGGTGGAATGCGCAGATATCGGGTGGAACACCGGTGGCGAAGGCGGCCCTCTGGGCCGAGACCGACGCTGAGGCGCGAAAGCTGGGGGAGCGAACAGGATTAGATACCCTGGTAGTCCCAGCCGTAAACGATGGACGCTAGGTGTGGGGGGACGATCCCCCGTGCCGCAGCCAACGCATTAAGCGTCCCGCCTGGGGAGTACGGCCGCAAGGCTAAAACTCAAAGGAATTGACGGGGGCCCGCACAAGCAGCGGAGCATGTGGCTTAATTCGAAGCAACGCGAAGAACCTTACCAGGGCTTGACATATGGGTGAAGCGGGGGAGACCCCGTGGCCGAGAGGAGCCCATACAGGTGGTGCATGGCTGTCGTCAGCTCGTGTCGTGAGATGTTGGGTTAAGTCCCGCAACGAGCGCAACCCCCGCCGCGTGTTGCCATCGGGTGATGCCGGGAACCCACGCGGGACCGCCGCCGTCAAGGCGGAGGAGGGCGGGGACGACGTCAAGTCATCATGCCCCTTATGCCCTGGGCTGCACACGTGCTACAATGGCCGGTACAGAGGGATGCCACCCCGCGAGGGGGAGCGGATCCCGGAAAGCCGGCCCCAGTTCGGATTGGGGGCTGCAACCCGCCCCCATGAAGTCGGAGTTGCTAGTAATCGCGGATCAGCATGCCGCGGTGAATGCGTTCCCGGGCCTTGTACACACCGCCCGTCACACCACCCGAGTCGTCTGCACCCGAAGTCGCCGGCCCAACCGCAAGGGGGGAGGCGCCGAAGGTGTGGAGGGTGAGGGGGGTGAAGTCGTAACAAGGTAGCCGTACCGGAAGGTGCGGCTGGATCACCTCCTTTCTAGGGAGATAAATCTTCTAGAGAGATCAACTTAACTCGAATAGAGGGCAGGAGCCCGTCCGGTGGATGTCGCCTGGATGATTCCCCGCAGCACCCGGTCCCCGGGGTCGCACCCGCGTACCTTGAGAGCCGCATAGCGATAGGAGAGAGATGGAAGAGTATCCTCTTCCAGACTCGATTCTTTTCTGCGATTTAAAGACAGAATGATAGCAATCATTCATCCGATCCAAACAAGAAGAATTCACTTATATATGAGTGAGGAGCATCTGATCGCGAGCACAGTCAACTACTGTGCCGCGGTATGAGATACCCGAATTGCGAC
>ENA-OQDE01000011-OQDE01000011.1-human-gut-metagenome-genome-assembly--contig:-NODE-11-length-109119-cov-8.495403_pt1 | contig 109119 bp, 107 predicted proteins | sample MGYA00242768_ERZ504595 | MGnify/ENA primary metagenome ERZ504595 (study PRJEB26092, sample SAMD00036307) | human gut metagenome | host: Homo sapiens | study: EMG produced TPA metagenomics assembly of...
GCGGTTGTGATTATCCCGCCATTGTTTCTTATCAGAATGATTTTGATGGGACCAATCCTATCAGTAAAGAGTATTATGACCGTTTTTACAAAGCGATCAACTTTTGTAATACAGCCATCTATCATGTAAAGAATGTTCCGTTCAGTGATAAGGCACTTACCAGTAAACGAGAAGCAGAGGTGCGTTTCTTACGGGCGTATTATTATTGGATTCTGGTGGAAACATTTGGAGATACTTATTATACGGATCAGCCATCGGAGTCTATTGTTATGGCACCTAGGAAAACATCGGTTTCAGAGATTTATACTCATATTTTTGAAGATTTGGATTTTTGTATGGATAGCCGGTTGTCTGTTGCGCAATCGGATGGAGGGCGTGTTACGATGTGGGCTGCCAAAGCTTGAAGGCTCGTTTGCTATTGACTAGAGCAAGTGAATTGAATGATAAAGCATTGTATGAACAAGCCTATACTTTGGCAAAAGAAGTGATTGATAATGGCCCTTTCGAGTTATCAAAGGATTTTGCCTCAGTATTTGATATGGAAAATTCTGATGGAAATGGCAATAAGGAAGTGATTTGGTATATTGATTATTCTTCTACTAATCAGTTGTATAATCAGGAAATGGATAATGATATTATTCGTTCAGGGGGTAACCATACTCATTTGATTTTCTGTATGAAGTATGATGACCAGCCGGTATGGTCAGAAGCATAGAATATGGTCGTCCTTTTAATCACTATATGCCGACGCGTTATTTGCTGGATTGTTATGACGAGAATATAGACCAACGTTTTGAAGTGACTTTCCGTTCGTTATGGAAGGCTAATGGAGGAAAAACCGGAGATAACTACCCTTATATGGTACAAGGGGATACTGCTATATGGGTAACAAAAGATGTTGTTCCTCAGGTAAAGCGTCAGTGGGCCAAAGGACGTTATCAGATACTTGATCGGACAGATATTTATCATGAAGATGGTTCTGTAAAAGTCAGAAACAATGTATGCCTATCTCTAAATTTGAAGACCCTACTCGTGCTACGGTGAACGAGGATCGTGGAACACGGGATGCTTTTATAATCCGTGTGGCAGAAATGTATTTAATTGTGGCGGAAGCAGGAGCAAAAGCCGGCAAAGCGGATGCGTTGGCTTATATGAATATTCTTCGTTCCCAAAGAGCTAAGGCTGGCAAAGAGGAGGCTATGAAAGTTGCTCAAAGTGACATTGAGGATATTGATTTCATATTGGATGAACGTGCTCGGGAATTGGTCGGAGAACAATTGCGTTGGTTTGATTTGAAACGAATGGGAAGTGAAATATTTATCCGTCGGATAAAGCCGGAAATCCTGATGCCGGTAAAAATGTGAAAGCTTATCATATGTTGCGTCCATTTCCACAAACTTTATTGGACGCCATAACGAATAAAGACGAATTTTTACAAAATGAGGGATATAAATAGGCTTGTAGGAAATAGGGTGAAAAGGTAGTTAGGGAAAATGGCAGCTGTTGGTTCTTATACCAAAGTTGCCGTTTTTCTATTTTAACCTTGTATTTTATGTCTAATTGATAATTTATTCTAGGAGGAAATCTACATTTGGTTATCTTTGTACTTTGTTTGGTAAATCGATATAAAATGGAAAACACAATAAAGTTAAAATATATATGGGGCATCTTGTTGTTAGCTCTTCATTTTGTTTTTGTCAAAGGACAACCGATTTGTGTTGCACGTCAATATACTGTTAGAGATGGATTGATTCAAAGTAATCCGGCGCAGATTCTTCAAAGTCATAATGGTTTTATATGGGTTAGTACTTGGAATGGGGTAAGCCGGTTTGATGGACGCGATTTCGAAACTTTTCAGTTTGATTCTCTTTTGAACCAGCACATGCAGCGGCTGGAGAATACGGCCGACGGCAATTTATGGATGATTGCATACGATCGTCATAGCCTGTATTTATATGATATTCGTGAAAATAAGCTGATCAATGTTCTGAAACAGTATGAACAACATTTTAATACTCCGTTGCAAATAGAAAATTTGTATCCTTTATCCAAAGGGATTACTTGGGTTACTTTAAATAATGGAGGATGTTTCAGAATTTCAGATAAAGAGTGTACTGTTTCTTCAGGGATTCAGTATATTACAGCTATTGATGATGTGGAACTGGGGAAAGTCAGTAGGGTCTTTGAAGATAAACAGGGAGAGGAATGGGTATTTAGTGACAAGGGAGTTAGCATATTTGGCAAGCGGACCATTAGTTCATATCCCTTTTCTATGTTCGAAACAATGGATAATCTTGTTTTTCTTGCATCACAGAATGGCAGGCTAGCCTATTATGATGTAAATACCATGCAATTCAACATCGTTCCTTTTCAAGAGAAGATTCAGCATATAAACGGAATTAAAGTGTTGAAAGATAATCAGCTGGCTGTTTTGTCTGATAAAGGTTTGTACCTATGCCGTTTCCCTGAACTGGCGATGGAGAAATATGATTTCTCTCTTCCGGGGCGTGACGATGCGGCTGTGAGAAAAGTCTATCAGGATTCTAAAGGATTTCTATGGATATTTACCGGATTGCCGGGAATTATCCGGCTTGATCCGGAAACCGGAGTGAAACAATATTTGAATACTCCTTCCGGATACATGGCTTCTTCTCCGGAAAATGAACTCTTTATTTATGAAGATCCTAACGGAGTGGTTTGGACTATTCCTTATAAAGGTATATTCAGTTATTATGACGAAAAGAGCCGGGAGCTAAAAGTCTATTTTACACCGGGAAGGAATCATATACCTTATTCTCCTATTATTAAAACAACTTATGTTGACAAACAAAATAATTTGTGGATCAAATCCCAGCGCTCATTTATAAAAATGTTCTTTCCGCCCAGTCCCTATACTTATAGGGAGTTGGACAATTATTTTGATACAAAATCATTTCTGTTTGATAGCGACGAACATTTATGGATTGCAACAAAGAAAGGGATTATACGTATTATGGATTCACAGAAAAACTTGTTGGGTTATTTGTCGCCTGATGGGGAACTGGCTCAAACGGAAACAGTTTTTGCAGAAGGTGGAATCTATGTCATGCTGAAGGATCAGGCGCAGACAATATGGCTTGGCAGTAAGGAAAACGGATTGTTCAGACTTGTTCCTCGGAATCGTCCTTATCATTATGAAGTATATCATTATATGAATAATCCGTCGGATCCTTATTCCATCAGTGACAATAAAATATCATGCATTGATGAGGATCATAACGGACGTATTTGGATTGGTACTTACGGTGGCGGATTGAATTTGGTTGAGGAAAAGGAAGATGGAGCGATACGTTTTATTCATGCGGAGAATAAATTGTCCGGTTTTCCTATTAATCGTACCAACAGTATTCGTTGTATGGTGGAGGGACCCGGTCATACTATGCTGGTGGGTACTATAGAAGGTTTGATCACTTTTTCTTCTGATTTTTCGGATTACGAAAATATTCGTTTTTATCTTAACCTTCCTCGTCCGCAGGTGGCTGACGGATTGTGTAGTGCTGATGTGATGTCTGTTTTACGAGCGACGGATGAAACTATCTATTGTTATTGTTATGGAGGTGGCCTTTGTAAGTTGGTTTCGTCAAATTTATTATCTGATGAACTTCGGTTCCGGTCGTTCGGCAAAGAGACATCTCCGTTGGCTAGAGCTTGATTGAAGATAAAAATCATAATATATGGATCGGCTCGGAAACGGATATCACTCTGTTTGATGTGCACGATCAGACTTTTGAGTCTTTTGGAGAAACTTTTTTCAATCGCTCTTTTAATTATAGTGAATGTCTTCCGGTTACAGACAGGCAAGGGGATATCTTAATGGGTACAGAAGGCGGTATGCTTGTCTTTTCTCCGGATAGTATCGTTAAGCAGACTTATGAAGCTCCTATTGTAGTGACAGGTATAAAATATTCGGAGGATAATTTGTCTCATGTATTGAGTGATGCGGATTATTTAGAGATCCCTACCCGGCGGAGGAATTTTACCATCTCATTTGCTGCGTTGGATTATACTAATTCCTTGGATATCGAGTATGCTTATAAGTTGGATGATAATCAATGGTATTATATAGGTAAGAAGAACTCGGTTAGTTTTGTAAGTCTTCCGGCAGGAAAATATCAATTTCAGATAAAGGCGACCAATGGGGATGGTATTTGGATGAACACTGTGAAAACGGTTACTTTACAGGTATTACCCACCTTTTGGGAAACCGGTTGGGCTAAGGCTTTTTATCTAGTTGTTGTCTTGGTGATATCTTTAGCTATCGGATATGTTTTTTTCTATATTTACTATTTGAAGCATAAGGTAAATATGGAACAAAGATTGGCGGAAATAAAAGTACGTTCTTTTATTGATATCTCACATGAACTACGTACTCCTTTAACCCTTATATCCGGTCCGGTATCCGAAGTGTTGTCCCAGGAGCCTTTGACTTCCCGGACCCGGCATCATCTTCAATTGGTTCAGAAAAATATCAATCGTATGTTATTGCTCATTAATCAAGTATTGGATTTCAGAAAGATACAGAATAAAAAAATGGGCTTGACTATTGAATACCGGGATATCATTATCATGCTTCATAATATAATGGATAATTTCCGGTTGTTGGCAACAGAAAAAAATATAAATTTTTCTCTTCAGACAACGTTGCCTTCTGTTTTTTTGTGGATAGATAGTGATAAGTTCGAGAAAATTATCTTTAACTTGCTTTCCAATGCCTTTAAGTATACACCGGATAATAAGTCGATTACCTTGATTGTGATGGAAAGCGGACAGTTTGTTTCGATTGCCGTAAAAGATGAAGGTATTGGCATCTCTAAAGATAAAGTGCCATCCATATTTGAACGTTTCACTACAGTGTCCAAGGAAAATGACATGCAGCCTTCATCGGGTATAGGGCTTTCGCTGGTGAATGAGTTGGTTAAAATGCTGCATGGGGAAATTCAGGTCGAAAGTGAAGTAAAGAAAGGAAGTGTATTCAAACTGGTTTTGCATAAAGGAAAAGAAATATATGCTCAGGATAAAAATGTTGAATATATATTGAACGACACTTCGGAAGAACAGGAAACGGTCTTGGCGGAACCGGAACAAAATGATAAAACATTTTTGCCGGACATGCCTCCGGCAACAAAAGAAACTTTAGTAAAAGTGATGGTAGTGGAGGATAATGCGGAGTTGCGTCAATTTATATGTGAAATATTGTCGGGCACTTACCGTGTTGTTGGAGTTGCCGACGGGGTGATGGCATTGGAAAAGATAGAAGAGGAAATTCCGGATTTTATTATTACGGATATTATGATGCCGCGTATGGATGGTATTGAATTGATAAGGCACATCAAGGAGAATGTCAATACCTGTGATATCCCTCTTATTATCCTTTCTGCAAAATCGTCTGTTGAGGATCGTATTCAAGGTTTACAATTAGGGATTGATGATTATATACCTAAACCTTTCAGCAGCGATTATTTAAAATCGAGAATTGAGAACTTGATCAGGCAAAGAAAAGTGCTTCAGTCGGCTTTTTTGTCAAAGTATGGTGCTCAGCCGAAGAAAGAACCTTTAGAAGCCATTGCTTATCCTGTGTCGCAAATTGTTCCTTTGGATGAGTTGTTTATGCAGAAACTGGTAGGATTTATGGAAGAAAATTACAGTAATCCGGGGCTGCGGGTGAATGATCTGGCAGAATTCATGAATATGAGCCGTTCTGTATTCAATCGGAAAGTGAATGGTATCATGGGGATTTCTCCGATAGAATATATAAAGAATTATAGGTTGAATAAAGCGAAAAGTTTTATACAAAGTGGTATGTCTTTCTCTGAGGTTGCTTTTGCCGTCGGCTTCTCTGATCCCGGTTACTTTGGCAAGGCGTTTAAAAAAGCATTTAATCAGACTTTGACTGAGTATAAAAATAATAACTAAGTTCCGTTTTGTGCTGTTTATGAAGGTAAATAGCAAGAAAATACCTTATTGATGTAAGATTTTACCTTTGGCTCTCAAGGGTAAAATCTATCTTTGTGCTCATTGACACAGTATGAAAATGTTCCGGAAAACTTTTATGAGTATAATTTTTAAAACATGATAGGATGAGTACAAAATTTTATGTAATAGCTGTTTGGACGCTGTTAAGTTTTGTGGTAAAAGTAAATGCACAAGACAAAGTGGAATGTTGGGACCGGTTTGAGTTGAGTTTTAAACAGGTGACCAAAGGGAATCCTTTTGATATACGTCTTTCCGCTACTTTCGTTTGTGGAAAGGAAAAGAAAACGGTGGAAGGGTTTTATGATGGTGAGAATACTTATAGGATACGGTTTATGCCTGCTGTCGCCGGGGAATGGAGGTATGTTACATCTTCCAGTATAGGGGCTATGAATGGTCGGAAAGGTACATTCACAGTGATACCTGCCGGAAAAGATAATCATGGCATGGTATTGGTGGACGGAGAACATAATTTTAAATATGCGGACGGTACCCGTTATTATCCGATGGGTACGACGGCCTATGCATGGACACATATGAAGGAAACGACTCAGGAGGCTACTTTGAAATCGTTTGGTGAAGCCGGTTTTAATAAGGTAAGGATGTGTGTGTTTCCTAAAAACTATTCTTTAGTGAAAGACGAGCCTGCGCTTTATCCTTTTGAAATAAGGAAGACGATAAAAGATAAGGAAGGAAATGAAAGGAAAGAATGGGACTTTGACAGATTTGACCCGGCTTTTTTTCAGCATTTGGAGAAACGGATAGACCAACTGAACCGTTTGGGGATTGAGGCGGATTTGATCCTTTTCCATCCTTATGATAAGGGAAGATGGGGCTTTGATGCTATGTCGAATGAGGTGAATGTACGTTATATTAAATATATTACTGCTCGTTTGGCTTCTTTTAGAAATGTATGGTGGTCTATGGCAAACGAGTGGGATTATGTAAAAGCGAAAACTGTGGACGATTGGAAGCTGTTGACGAAAACTGTGGTTGAGAATGATCCTTATCGCCATTTATGTTCTATTCATGGAGCGACGGCTACTTATTTTGATTATTGGATGCCTGAATTTACCCATGTCAGCATACAGGATGAGGCACCGGTACTGAGTTCTACCGCTTCTGCTACTTTAAGAAAAATTTATCGCAAACCGGTTATATGTGATGAGGTTGGGTATGAAGGGAATCTACCTTATCGTTGGGGAAGGTTAAGTCCGCAGCAGATGACTTGCTTTATTTTGAATGGTTTGTTGGGTGGAATTTATGTCACTCACGGTGAATGTTATCAGCAGGGGAACGAACCTATTTTTTGGGCGCAAGGGGGATCTTTAAAAGGTGAAAGCTGGAAACGTGTGAAATTTTTAAGAACGATTATTGAAGCTGCTCCCCATCCGTTGGAGATGGCAGATATCAGTCGTGACTTGGTTACTTCTACTGCTGGACCAGATTATTATCTGGTCAATATGGGAAAAGATGTGAAAGGTTTCTGGACTTTTAATCTGCCGGTAAAAAATGCGGATTATAACAAATTGCAAAAGAATAAACGGTTTAAAGTGGAGATTATTGATGTGTGGGCCATGACTGTCACGGAATATCCTGTGATATTTGAAACAACGGAGGAATTGGATTATCGTGTTTTTGATATACATCATCGGGGAGTAAGAATTCCGGATGCTCCTTATATTGTTCTTAGAATAACAGAAGTGAAATGATGGGATAAGCCTTCTGACGGGAGATGATTGATTTTTTTTATCATAAAAAAAGGCTAATAGTTTTCGATTCTTTTTGTTTTAGCTTAAATTTGCGGTATAATTAACTCCCTAGATACACTAAAATGTTAAATACAGTAGAAGAAGGATTGGAAGATATTCGCCAAGGCAAAGTATTGATCGTTGTTGATGACGAAGATCGTGAAAACGAAGGCGATTTTATCGTTTCAGGAGAAAAGATTACTCCTGAAATTGTAAATTTTATGATTACTCATGGCAGAGGGTTGTTATGTGCCCCTCTGCCACGTTCACGTTGTGAAGAACTTTGTCTGGCTCCGATGGCAGAAGAAAACACTTCATTGCTAGGTACACCGTTTACTATGTCGGTAGATTTAAGAGGGTATGGCTGTACTACGGGAGTTTCTGCTTTCGACCGTTCGTCAACAATAAAAGCTTTGGTGGCAGGAAATCTGAATCCTTCCGAGTTTGCTCGTCCCGGGCACGTTTTCCCTCTATATGGTGCGGAAAATGGGGTCTTGGAGCGTAATGGACATACCGAAGCCACACTGGATATGACAAGAATGGCAGGTTTGAAACCCGGAGGAGCTCTTGTTGAAATTTTGAATGAAGATGGTACAATGGCGCGTCTTCCCCAACTAGGTGAGATTGCAGCAAAATTCGGTTTGAAAATTGTTTCCATTAAGGATATTCAGGAATATCGTAAAAAACATAACCTCTAAATCTAATAAATATGGCACTCAATCAAAGAAGAGTAAAGATATTGCATCTGATTCGTGAAGACGGGCATGCAAAAGTTCAGGACCTTAGTAAAATTTTCAATGTGACGGATGTAACGATCCGTCAGGATTTGGAAGCCTTGGAACAAATGGGGTATATCCAAAGAGAGCATGGAGGTGCGTTTCTGAAAGGAGTAGGGTCGTTTGCCAAGACCGGGCAATTGTTCAATCAGACTCATTTGGAGGAAAAGAAAGAAATCGCTCAGAAAGCTATTCAGTTTATTCAGGAGGGGGACAGTATAATTCTTGATTCCGGTTCTACAACTACAGAGATCGCAAAGCTTTTAATGAATTATAAGGACCTGACAGTCATTACCAATGCTTTGAATATAGCTTTGATTTTAGGTGAGAATCATGGTATTAATCTGATTGTTACCGGAGGTGAATTCAAGGCTCCTACACTTTCTTTGACAGGAAAAATGGCGGCCGATTCATTTAAAGATATACGCGCTAATAAATTGTTTCTGGCTACGGCCGGTATTTCTTCGGATATGAAGCTGACTTATCCTAGTCTAAGTGATTTGGTCGTGAAATCTGCTATGATAGAGTCTGCCAGTAAAGTGTATCTGGTGGCTGATTGTTCAAAAATAGGTGTCAGTGCTTTTGCTAGTTTAGGCTCGGTTTCATTAGCAAATGCTATTATTACAGATAGTACTATAACCGAAGAGGATTTTGAAAGATTAAAAGAATTAGAGGTCGAAGTTATCTGATTCTTACTGAAACAAAGGTAATATGGGTGATTGAGAATGTTGGAAAATACATTCTTGATCACCTTTTTTATCAACTTTGATTTTACTTCCTTATTTCTCCTTATTGTTTGCTTCTTTTTTTTTATAACAGTTCTGTTGGGTACAAAATAGACAATCGGATAGTCTTGTTTATATAGAGATATAACTTTGTTAGCAGAATAAATTAATTGTCCTGATTTATAGATTATATAGGTGTTTATTGTTAATATAATCAAATTTATTTTCATTTTATTTCGTTTTGTATTGAATATTTCCAGTTAAATTCCGTTATTTGCGAAATGATAAGAAAGTAAATGATAATAATATGCAAGTTGAAACGTTAGAATTACAATCGGAAAAGAATCGGAAACGGTTGGTTGAGATTGTGTATAAAGCAAAAGCAGGACACATTGGAGGTGATCTGTCGTGTCTTAACGTGCTTACAGCACTTTATTTTGATATAATGCGTGTTTGGCCGGATAAACCAAAGGAAACGAAAAGAGATCGTTTTGTAATGAGCAAAGGGCATTGCGTAGAAGCGTTATATGTTACGCTGGAAGCAAAAGGTTTCATCTCTCGTGAGGTAACCGACACATTAGGAGAATTCGGATCTATCTTGTCCGGCCATCCTACTATAGAGGTACCGGGTATTGAAGTAAATACAGGAGCTTTAGGGCATGGCTTGTCTGTAGGTGTCGGAATGGCGATGGCTGCCAAAATGGATAAAGCTGATTATAAAACGTATGTATTGATGGGAGATGGTGAGCAAGGGGAAGGTTCTATATATGAAGCTGCTATGCAGGAAACCAGTATAAATTGGATAATCTGGTAGCCATTATTGACCGTAATCGTTTGCAGATCAGCGGTACAACCGAGGAGGTCATGTCATTGGAGAGTATGCGCGACCGCTGGACTGCCTTCGGTTGGGATGTATTGGAAATGAACGGAGATGAGATGGAAGATATCATCCGGACTTTCCGTTCTATTGATTATACGAATAAAAAGCCTCATTTGCTTATCTCCCATACTACAAAAGGAAAAGGAGTGTCTTATATGGAAGGCATTGCAAAATGGCATCATGGCGTGCCTACAGCCGAACAATATGAAGAGGCTGTTCGCGAGGTATCCGAAAGAATTGAAAAACTAGAAAAAGAAAACAATGGCAAATAATATGATAGCGTGCAGAAAGAGCTTTACAGATACGTTGCTGGAGTTGGCGCGTCAGGATAAAGATATTGTGGCGGTTACAACAGACGCCAGAGGATCTGTTACTTTGGGGGATTTTGCAAAAGAATTACCTGCACAGTTTGTAGAATGTGGAATAGCCGAACAGGATGCGGTAGGAATATCAGCAGGTTTGGCACATAGCGGAAAAAAAGTGTTTGTATGTGGCCCGGCTTGCTTTTACGTGGCACGTAGCTTGGAGCAGGTGAAGGTCGATTTGGCTTATAGTCAGAATAATGTGAAGATACTCGGAGTAAGCGGTGGAGTTGCTTATGGTGCTTTGGGGGCTACTCATCATAGCCTGCATGATATTGCCGTATTAAGAACTTTTCCGGGAATGAATATCGTTCTTCCTTGTGATGCCCGTCAGACACGCAAGTTGGTCAAACTATTGGTAGATTACCCTGAACCGGTATATGTGCGTGTAGGAAGGGCTGCCGTTCCCGATGTGTATGAGAATGATGATTTTGAATTTGTTCTGGGAAAAGCCAATACGTTGCTGGACGGTACGGATCTGACTATCATTGCCGCCGGAGAAACGGTTTATCATGCTTATCAGGCCGGCTTGATGCTGCGTGAGAAAGGCATTCAGGCACGTGTGCTGGATATGTCTTCCATCAAGCCTGTTGATGTGGAAGCCATCAGGAAAGCGGCGGAAGAAACCGGACGAATTATCACCGTAGAAGAACACAGCCGGTTTGGCGGCTTGGGAGCTATTGTAGTTGAGACGCTTTCTGAAAATCCGGTTCCGGTACGCATTATCGGCATCCCCGATGAGAACGTGGTTCATGGAAACTCCCATGAAATCTTTGCCCATTACGGATTGGATAAAGAGGGCATCTGCAAGACTGCCCTTGAATTCGTGAAAAAATAAACATATCCTTTTTAAATCTAATAGTATGATTAGCAGAATAATTACCATAGATCAAAGTACTTCGGCAACAAAAGCCATGCTGTTCTCTGAAGATTGCGAATTGTTGCATCGGGTAAATATAGAACATCAGCAATTCTACCGCAGATAGGATGGGTAGAGCATGATGCCGAAGAAATCTATAAAAATACCATAGAAGCGATACATTGTCTGCTTGAACAAGAAGAAGTGAATGGAAAGGATATTTCTTATTCTCTTGCCATCACCAATCAGCGCGAAACGGTGGTTGTTTGGAACCGACATACCGGCAAGTCCGTTTATCATGCCGTGGTATGGCAATGCCAGCGGGGAGCGGCTATTTGCAAAGAACTGAAAGATAAGGGATACAGCGAACTGGTACAACGAAAGACCGGATTGCTTATCGATCCTTATTTTTCTGCCAGTGGTGCTAAGTGGATATTGGATAACGTGGAAAATGCACGTGAACTGGCAGAAAAAGGCGATTTGTTGATGGGAACTATTGATTCCTGGCTGATTTGGAAATTGACCGAAGGCAGGAAGCATCTGACTGATTATACGAATGCGTCGCGTACCATGCTTTTTAATATTCATACTTTGGACTGGGATGAAGAGTTGTTGAAACTCTTCACTATTCCCCGGAATATGATGCCGGAAGCGTTGCCCTGTGATGCTGTTTTTGGAGAAACAACGATAGAGGGTTTGTTCAAATCTCCGATACAAATAGCAGGTGTTTTAGGTGATTCCCATGGAGCATTAACCGGTCAGATGTGTTTTGAGGCAGGTATGGGCAAGGTGACTTATGGAACGGGATCATCTGTTATGGTTAACATTGGAGAAGAGGCTGTCGCTGCTCCTGAAGGGCTGGTTACATCCGTCGGATTCTCGGCTTTGGGTAAAGTGTATTATGCTTTTGAGGGCAATATCCATTGCACCGGAGCCACTATCAAATGGATGGTGGAGAAATTGGGATTGGTGGACTCGTTCAATCAAATTGAAACCTTGGCGACTTCGGTGAAAAATAATGATGGAGTCTATCTGGTTCCCGCCTTTACCGGATTGGGAGCTCCCTGGTGGAAACCGGATGCTAAAGCTGCCATCTGGGGAATGACACTGAATGCTGGAAAAGCGCATGTGCTGCGTGCAGGATTGGAATCCATTGCTTATCAAGTGAAGGATTTGATAGACATGATGACCCGGCAGGCAGGAATCGAGCTGAAAGCGTTGCGTGTTGACGGAGGCCCCACGAAGAATCAGTTCCTGATGCAGTTTCAGGCTGATATGCTGCATGCCGTCATTAACCGTTCGGAGATAGAGGAAGCTTCTGCATTGGGGGCTGTTGTCATGAATGGCTTTGCCCGTAAGAAGTGGGCCAGTTTCCAAGAAGCCGCTGCCATGCGTACCATTGACAATTGCATCGCTCCCTGTATGGAGGAAAAAGAACTTCAATCTTTGTATAGTGGCTGGCGTGAGGCTGTTAAGAAAGTAATAGGACAGAATAACTAACTGAATATATCGTAACTTTTAATACCATTAGAAATGAAAAACAAGAAAAAAATGTGTTTTGGTGTCATCATTGGAACACGCGCTTATTTTAACTCGGAATTAGCAAAAGATGTCCGTAAACAATTGTTGGAAACACTGACGAAAGAGGGCTATGACTATGTCATTCTCCCCGAAGATGCTACGCCTACAGGCAGTAGCAGTATTGAAACAAGAGAAGATGGCTTGAAATGTGCAAAGTTGTTCCGTGAGAACCGTGACCGCATTGATGGAATCATTGTTTCATTACCTAACTTCGGTTTTGAAATCGGTATCATCAATGCTATCAGTGTAGCCGATCTGAATGTGCCTGTTTTGGTTCAGGCATGTGATGATGAGAATGACAAGGTGGATTTGGATAGCCGTCGTGACGCGTTCTGTGGTAAGATTTCCGTATGCAATAACTTGTATCAGTATGGCATTCCTTTTACTGATACTACACTACATACTTATTCTATTTATTCTGATTTGCTGGCAGCCGATATTAATAAGTTCGCTGCGATCTGCCGGGTGGTGAATGGTCTTCGTCATGCTCGCATCGGTGCCATCGGCACTCGTCCTGCCGGTTTCCAGACCGTCCGCGCCAGCGAGAAACTGTTGCAGGCATCGGGCATTACAGTCGTTCCGGTAGATCTTTCTGAAATCTTGTCTGCCGCCCGTAAGATTGAAGATGCTGATGAAACGTTACAAGCAAAACTGAAAGAAATCAGACAATATGCTGCTGTTCCCGAACAATACAATGATAAACTGATTTTGCAGGCTAAATTTGGTGTGGCTGTAGAACAATGGATGGAAGCCAATGAAATTGATGCTGTAGCTATCCAGTGTTGGGACTCTTTGGAGCAAAACTATGGTTGTGCAGCTTGTGTGACTATGAGTATGTTGAGTGAAAAATTAATCCCTGCTGCTTGTGAAGTGGATATTGCCGGTGCAGTGTCTATGTATGCGTTGACATTGGCTTCCGGTCGCCCGTCGGCATTGCTTGACTGGAACAATAACTTTGCCGAGGATCGTGACAAGTGTGTGTGTACACATTGTGGTAACTTCCCTAAATCATTTGTAATGAATGATTTGAAGTTAGGAACATTAGGAGTGTTGGGCAGAACATTAGGTAAGGTACATACTTTCGGTGCCGTTTACGGTAAAGTAAACAGGGTGATTTCACCTTCTTCCGCATCTCGACAGATGATACGAAGGGTTGTATCAAGTCTTATTTGGGCAAAGGTGACCTGACCGATGACCCATACGGAATGGATGGTTGTATAGCAGTAACCAAGGTGGATAATTTGCAGCCGCTTATGAAATATATTTGTAAGAATGGATTCGAACATCATGTGGCTATGTGCCGTGGCAATGTGAAAGATATTTTGGCGGAAGCTATTGAAACTTATCTGAACTGGAATATCTATATTCACGAATAATATCGATGAAATATGATATTGGTAGATAATTACTTTTTGGCAATCCTCTGCTGTGTTATTTGCTGTGCCTGCTGGGGCTCTTGGCAAATACGCAGAAGATGGTTGCGCCAAGCAATGGAGCTTTGAACTGTTTTATTGGGATTTGACCGTCGGTCTGTTCCTTACAGCTTTATTGGGGGCGGTGACTTTGGGAAGTATGGGAAGTGAAGGCCGTACCTTTTTTCAGGATTTGGCAGTCATGGACTGGTCTAGCATTCAATATGCATTCTTGGGCGGTGTTGTGTGGAACTTTGGCAATATATTTCTTACCGCAGCCATTGCTGTAGCCGGAATGTCAGTAGGTTTTCCTATCGGTGGAGGCTTGGCCTGGATTGGAGGTATTGTATTCAATTATTTATTAATCTCTTTGGCCGGTCAGACCTATCAGGGAAATCAGCTTTTACTATGGAGTGGTGTGTTAGTCATCATTGTAGCTATACTGATCTGCGGAAAAGCGTACGGAAAGTTATCGTCCGGCAAGGCTTCCACTCCGAAGAAGGGGATTCTGCTGGCCATTATGGCAGGCATTGCTATCATGTTCTTTTACGGATTGGTAGTGAAATCTCTTGACCCGCAGTATGTGGCGGGAGGAACCGGAACGCTGACTCCTTATACAGGTGTGTTCTTCTTTGCGGTAGGTATTCTGGCCAGCACACCTATATTCAATACCTTTGCCATGAAGCATCCGGTAGAAGGCAAGGCGGTGACCATGAAAGATTACTTTGCCGGCGATGCCAAGACCCATCTCACAGGTATGCTGGGAGGCTTTATCTGGATGGGCGGCATGGTGATTAGTTTTATGGGAGCAGGTGCTGCCAATCCGGCTATCTCTTATGCCCTTAGCAACGCAGCGCCTGTGGTGGCTATGATCTGGGGAGTTTTTGTCTGGAAGGAATTTAAGGAAGCTCCGAAGGGGACCAATAAACTGATTGCGGCTATGTTCTCCTTGTTTATTATCGGATTAATAAGCATTACTTTGTCAAATTAAAAATTAGATGAAGAGAAATTATAAAATAGGGCTTGTAATGAAGTCATTACAAGCCGATTTTTTCAAAGTGATGAAAGAAGGGGCCATTCAGTATGCGGCCCCTCTTCCGTTTTTGGATTTGGTTTGTGTGGGAACGGCTACACAGACAGAGGTAGAGGAACAGGTTGACTTGATGTATTCCTTGATTCATCAGCAAGTCGATGCTATCGTATTGGTTCCTATAGATTCAAAAGCCTTAGTTCAGCCTGTAGTAGAGGCTGTCAGGAAAGGAGTTCCGGTAATCAATATTGATATCCGGTTGGATACTCAGCTATTGGAGCAGGCAGGAGTAGAAGTGGCTTTTGTGGGACCGGATAATTTTGCAGCTGCGTATGAAGTGGGTAAATTATTGGATAAGAAGTTGCGGAATGAAGATAAAGTTGCTATTATTGAAGGATTGGCGGCAGCGATAATGCGCAGCAGCGTAAAAGAGGTTTTATCAAGGCGATAGAAGAAAAAGGGTTAAGATTGGTGGCATCCGAACCGGCCGACTGGGAAACGGAGAAAGCCGCCGAAGTTTTTCAGGCTATGTGGATGCGGTATCCTGATTTGAAAGCTGTATATTGCAGCAATGATGCGATGGCGTTGGGGGTTCTTCAGCAGATGCAAGAAAAAAATTGCTATCTGCCTGTAGTGGGCTTTGATAATGATGCGGTAATGAAAGAATTTCTTTCTACGGGAAAACTGGTTGCAACAGCTGATATTTTCAGCTCACAGATGGCTGTCCGGGGCATTGAGTTCGCTTTGGATGTATTGGAGGGAAAAATAGAGAATAGAGGGGTTCATTCTACAGCTTACGAAATTATTAAACAATGAGTTCGTAGGGAAACGGTCCATACTGAGATATGCACTTAAGGCACCGGCTGTTTAACTTCTTAATATTGCCGGCAATGAGCAATATTAAGAAGTATTCTTTTTACGAATGAAATATTTAGTGTAATTTTGTGGCTCAAAATAAATTAAATAGAATCATTATGGCAGCAAAACCAGGTATACCTAAAGGAACGAGAGATTTTTCGCCGGTGGAAATGGCGAAACGTAACTATATATTCAATACGATCCGTGATGTGTTTCATCTTTTCGGCTATCAGCAGATTGAAACTCCTTCTATGGAGAATTTGTCTACCTTGATGGGAAAATACGGTGACGAAGGGGATAAGTTATTGTTTAAGATACAGAACTCAGGTGATTATTTCAACGGCATTACCGATGAGGAATTGCTGAGCCGCAATGCGGTAAAGCTGGCGAGCAAGTTCTGTGAAAAAGGATTGCGCTACGATCTCACCGTACCTTTTGCCCGCTATGTGGTGATGCATCGTGATGAAATAAGTTTTCCTTTCAAACGTTATCAAATCCAACCGGTTTGGCGTGCGGATCGTCCCCAAAAAGGGCGTTACCGTGAGTTTTACCAATGTGACGCCGATGTGGTAGGCAGCAATTCTTTATTGAATGAAGTGGAGCTGGTACAGATGATAGACCGTGTATTTGGTAAATTCGGAGTACGTGTTTCAATTAAAATCAATAACCGTAAGATATTGACCGGTATTGCCGAGATTATCGGGGAGGCTGATAAAATTGTAGATATCACCGTAGCCATTGACAAACTGGATAAAATCGGATTGGAAAATGTAAATGCGGAATTGGCTTCTAAAGGGATTCCTCAAGAGGCTATTGATAAATTGCAGCCGATTATTTTATTGAGTGGAAGCAATGAAGAGAAATTGGAAACTTTGAAGACTGTCCTTGCTACCAGTGAAGCGGGATTGAAGGGAGTGGAAGAAAGTGAATTCATATTAAAAACCGTGTCTGCACTGGGTGTGAAGAGTGAAGTGGAATTGGATTTGACTTTGGCTCGCGGCTTGAATTATTATACGGGAGCAATTTTTGAAGTGAAGGCCTTGGATGTGCAGATTGGCAGCATCAGTGGTGGTGGCCGTTATGATAATCTGACCGGTGTCTTTGGTATGGATGGTATGTCTGGTGTAGGTATCTCTTTCGGAGCCGACCGTATTTTTGATGTGTTGAATCAGTTGGATTTGTATCCGAAAGAAGCGGTGAACGGAACCGAGCTGTTGTTTGTAAACTTCGGCGATAAAGAGGCTGCTTATTGTCTGCCTATCCTGACAAAAGTCCGTGAAGCAGGGGTGCGCGCTGAAATTTATCCGGATGCTTCTAAAATGAAGAAGCAGATGGGATATGCCAATGACAAGCAGATTCCTTTTGTCGCTATTGTTGGTGAAAATGAAATGAACGAAGGGAAACTGACTTTGAAGAATATGACTACAGGCGAGCAGTCACTGGTTACACCGGATGAGTTGCTGGCGGTGGTGAAAGCTTGATTTCATCAAGCGGATGTTGTCGGAATAGTCCGGTATATTCATCCGTAATTATCTATGCGGATTAACAGATTATTTTTTTTCTTCCGTCACTATATCTCATTTAGAATCAGTGAAATATGGTGACGGAAGTCCTTTTTCCCCTCCGAAATGGTTTGTTCTCCTTTCCCTGTGTGGAGTCGGCCTGATAGCTACCGGTCATTATGGCAGATGTGTTTAGTACTCCTTTTTATATTCTCGTCCGTTTTTTTTGTAGCTTTGTCTGTCTTCTTTTGTTGTTTCACTTAGGTGACAATGCATTGGCACCTAAGTGGAGAGGCGTAGTCACCCAAGTGATACGATTGCTTCACCTTGGTGAAACTATAATGCAACAAAGTGTTTGCACGATAAGTATTTGTAAATGAAGTAAATGGATGAACCATCATACAGGACACATCAAGAAGGAAAATCTATGAGCCTTCAGAAACAATGGTAAAAAGACACATACATACCGGTTAAGGGGAATTACGGAACCTTTTACACCACAAACCTTTGAAGATAAATGGTTTGTGGTGATGGAAACAAAAAAGAACAGATGTCTTTTTAATACGCTATCTTATCCAATATCCCGTTCAAGTGTGCAATAGCCACTCCATAATTAGTCATGGGAATCTGTTGCTTACGGGCATTATCAATCCGGTTTAGTACATATTTGCGATTGAACATGCAGGCTCCGCAATGAATGATTAAGTGATAGGGTGTCAAATCCTCCGGAAAGTCTGTACCTGCAACGATATCTATTTGCAACTCTTCACCTATCTTTTTACGCAACATACGTGGAAGCTTTACTCTGCCTATGTCCTCGGTGGCAGGGGCATGAGTGCAGGCTTCTGCTATCAGTACCCGTGATTGTGAGGTGAGGCGGTCTATGGCTGAGGCTCCTTCCATATAATAGAGTATATCCCCTTTATATCCTGCCATCAGAACGGAAAAAGAGGTGAGAAGGCTTTCTGCCGGTTTTTGCTCATAAACGGCATGAAAACTTGGGAGTCGGTTATGATTAGTTTCGGAGGATAGGACAGAGCCTGCAAAGTGGCGGCTATTTTATCGGTTGTACAGCTCATTACCAGACATTTTTTGTCCAATAATTCGCGCATCGTCTGTACTTGTGGAAGAATAAGTCGGCCTTTGGGAGCCTGTATGTCTTGTGGCATGACTAAGAGCACTAAATCTCCTTCTTTAACCAGATCTCCGGTAATGGTCTGTTGCCCGAAATCTGCCGGTAACTTTTCCAGAATAGCTTGAAGTATTTTCTCTATGCCCGTCTGTTCTTTTGCGCTGATAATGAGAGGATTTTGACCGCATTCTTTTTCTATACAATCCCTTGTGGATGCTATGTCTTTTCGGATATCAGCTTTGTTCAGTATCAGGATAACCGGAATATTCCTTTTATTTAACTGCTCCATCCATTGTTTTTCATCCTCGCAATTGCCGTCTTCACAAAGAAGTAAGGCAATATCTGTCCGTTCGATGGCTTTCAACGTACGGGTTATGCGCATTTCTCCCAATTCCCCTTCATCATCAAATCCGGGAGTATCGATAAAGAGACAAGGACCGATATGTTGAATTTCCATCGCTTTGCTGACAGCATCTGTTGTTGTACCGGGAATATCCGATACAAGGGCGGTGTCTTGTCCGGTCAAGGCATTGATTAGAGAGGACTTGCCGCTATTGCGTTTTCCGAACAGGACGATATGTAGCCGGTTGGCAGCGGGAGTGTTGTTTAGACTCATATTTTATTGGGCTTGAATTAGGTTCATTATCTGTATTGAAAAGGTTGCTTGACGCATGAGCGGTTAGAATCTGAAATCTCGTTTCCCTTCTTCTATCTCTTTCAGATTACGAATTGCTATTTCTTTTATTTTCGGATTGGGAATATGTTCCAACTCTTTTTTTATCAGTTGGATTCCTTTGGCTCGTGTATCCGGTGCCGCATAATCTTCCAGATACTCTTTTAGTGTCATCAATGCATTGGGAGCGCAGCAGTTGGCGATTTGTCCCGATTTGACTAATGACATAAAACGGTCGCCTGTACGCCCTGCCCGATAACATGCTGTACAGAAACTGGGGATATGCCCCAAGTCGAGCAGCCAGTCACTACCTCGTCCAAGGTACGGGTGTCACTGATGTCGAATTGTGCTGAGTTTTCTTCCGGTGTTTCCGGAATGGCATAACCGCCTACGCTGGTCCGGGAGCCTCCGCTGATTTGTGAGATTCCCAGGTTTAAGACTTTGCGTCGGGTTGCAGCCGATTCCCTTGTAGAGATAATCATACCTGTATAAGGAACAGCGATACGGATTACCGCCACAATTTTACAAAATATATCATCTGAAATGGCATCCGGGAAATCTTGCGTGGAGATATCATCTGCCGGACAGATGCGAGGAACACTGATGGTATGTGGTCCCACTCCGAAGGTAGCTTCCAGATGTTCGGCATGCATCAATAATCCTGTAAAGTCATAGCGGTAGGTATTCAGCCCGAATAAAACACCTAGTCCTACATCGTCAATTCCCGCTTCCATGGCACGGTCCATCGCTTCGGTATGATAAGCATATTTGCTTTTCGGACCGGTGGGATGCAGGGATTCGTAATTTTCTTTATGATAAGTTTCCTGGAACAGGATATAAGTGCCGATACCTGCGTCTTTCAGCTTGCGGTAGTTTTCCACGGTAGTGGCGGCAATGTTGACATTGACCCGGCGGATAGCCCCATTTTTATGTTTGATGCTATAAATGGTTTGGATAGATTCCAGTATGTACTCAATAGGATTCCGCAACGGATCTTCTCCTGCTTCCAGTGCCAGGCGTTTGTGTCCCATGTCTTGCAAGGCAATTACCTCCTTACGGATCTCTTCTTGTGTCAGCTTTTTGCGTGCTATGGTCTTGTTCTTCAAATGATAAGGGCAGTAGACGCATCCGTTCACACAATAATTGGAAAGATATAGAGGGGCGAACATTACAATACGGTTGCCGTAAAACTTATGTTTGATTTCCTGTGCCAGCCGGAAAATGCGTTCTGTTAGATCCGGTTGGTCGCATTCCAGCAGTAATGCTGCCTCACGATGGGACAGTCCTTTGAATTGAGCAGCTTTGTCAATCAGTTGCTCTATCAGGGCACGATTGCTTTTGTTGTTGTGAGCATACTCCAAGGTATCCAGTATCTCTTGATGGTCTATGAATTCTTCTGCTATTTTAGAATCTGCTTTATACATGTTTGTTAGGGGTTAGTGATAGTCACCTCTATCTGTCGATATCCGGTAACCGATTGTTTCCAGTTGTTGTGCCAAAGCTCGTAAACCTTCGGCTGCTTCGGCACCGAAGGCGGCTTTGTTATCATACAAGGTGTATTTTTCTCTTTGCTCCCTGGGGGAGAGATTGGGCATCACTACATTAGCTCCTGCCAATATTCCTTTTTCCCGTCCGTCCGGTGACAAGGTGGCAAGGGCGGTGGTCGATGGAATCAGGGCGGACGGGTGCATTAACCGGAAAAGGGATAACAGTTTGAGGGTCATTCCTACACTTCCGGCCGGCTCTGTTCCGAATGGTGTGTCATGATGGGGGATAAATGGACCGATACCGATCATTTGGGGCTGGAATTGCTCTATGAATAACAGATCTTCCACCAGATGTGTCAGGGTTTGTCCCGGAGTGCCTACCATGATTCCTGTTCCGGTTTGATATCCAATTTCTTTTAGCCATTGCAGGCATTGGAGCCGATGCTTTAGTGACATCTCCTCAGGATGTAATTTCCTATAGTGTTCTTCGTTGTGTGTTTCGTGTCGGAGCAGATAACGGTTGGCTCCGGCACGGAAGAAACGTTCGTATGCTTCCCGTGATTTCTCTCCTAATGAAAGGGTGATGGCACAATCGGAGAACTCATTGCGGATGGCGGCTACGGTTGCTTCTATCCACTCGTCTGTCAAGGCAGGGTCTTCGCCGCCTTGCATTACGAAGGTACGGAACCCGAGTGCGTATCCTTCACGGCAACATTCCAAAATGGTTTCGCGCTTTAATGCGTAGCGGGCCACAGCAGGATTTCCTTTTCTTATTCCGCAATAATAGCAATTGTTACGACATCGGTTGCCCACCTCGATAAGCCCACGGATAAAGATGGCATTCCCGAAATGCGCTAAAGTAACCTCTTGGGCCTGTTGTTGGAGATACATTAAAGTATCAGCGTCCTGACAGGTGAGGAGAATAGCATATTCTTCGCCGGTCAAGCTATGTTTATGGCGCAATTTATCAATCAGTTGCTTCATTCGTACTTTTTTATTAATGGAAAACCTGAAAAGCTCACCAGCTACTGTAGGGGCGGCCTCCATGCGTTTGCCTAGTGGCACACAATGAACTTTATACATTCAAAGGTGTGTCAAAATGATAGATTGTTTTCATTTTGACACACTTCCCTATGGTGAAGGATTGCGAATAACGTCTTTCCGCTAAGGCAGTTTTCTACTTTTAATACGTCTTTTCCTGTTTAGCCAGTTCTTGTACCAACTGACGTTTCCCGTTACTGCCGCTATGAGTACTGGGTCCTGTGATACACCCCCCTCGCAGGCCATCACTTCGATGAACTGTCCGGGAGCTTTTCCCGATTTTGCGTATGCACGTAATGTTCCGATATTCTTCTTGTTTAAATCAGATACCTGTATGGCATTGATTTTGTCCGCTTCCATTTTCAGGAATGCCTTTACGGCTCCCATCACGCCGCCGGCTTGTGCGAATCCATGCGCTTCGCGAACGGAAGAGAATTCCATAGCGTATGGCTGTACAATCTCCAGGTTAATCTCGAAAGCATCGAAAATAGAGGAAATCTCTTCGAATGTCATCACAAAATCCACAGCCTCGTCACGTTGAGCTTCTTTACGTTTGGCTACACATGGTCCAACAAATACGATTTTTGCATCAGGATACTTCTCTTTGGCTATACGTGCGGCATAATACATAGGCGATCCTGTGCCGGAAACGTATTTTTTCATATCGGGGATGTATTTGTTCACCAGCTCGATATAGGACGGGCAGCATGAGGTAGTCATGAATTTCTGTCCTTCTTCCAGTTTTTCTATCAGTTCATGCGCTTCATGTTCTACGGTGGACATGGCTCCTTGTGCTACTTCAATTATATCGGTGAAACCGATTTGTCTGAATGCACCATATACTTGTTCGATAGTTGTGCTGAATTGTCCCAAAATAGATGGCGCGACAATGGCTACCACTTGTTCTCCTTTACGGATGCGTTGCAACACATCGAATGTCTGGGATATTTCAAAAATGGCCCCGAAAGGACAGGCATTCATGCATTTACCGCAATAAATACATTTATTCTCATCAATATGCTCTATACCGTGTTCATCTTTGCTGATCGCTTTGACAGGACAAGATTCCTCGCAGGGAACGGGAATATAGACGATTGCGTGATAAGGGCAGCTTTTGTGGCAGATGCCGCAACTGATGCAGGTATCATGGTCGATCCATGCCTTGCCGGTGTCGGCATGTACATGTACGGCTCCTTTGGGACAATTGTACTGGCAACTGCGGGCGGTACATCCCCGGCATAAGTCGGTGATTTCATAATTGATCTGTACGCAGGCCGAGCATGCTTCGTCTATAACACACATAATGTTGTCTTTGGGCTTTCCATTGTTTGCACGTTCTATAGCACGTGCGGCATATTCGGATAGTGGAGTGAGCTCATCGGTTTCATCATCCATATCCAACCCCAGTAGAGGAAGGGATTTGTATTTCCATACAGCGCGTTCTTTGTGTACGCAGCAACGCCCTGCATGTTTTGAACGTCGGGGGCTGAGTTCTAATGGCAGACGGTCTATTTTGTCTGTTGTCAGTTCTCCGTTTTTCCACAATTTTACAAGTTCTGTCAGCAATCTGTGGCGGACAATCATAATGTTGTTCGTAAATGCCATATAGTTAAAGGGGTTAATTATTAGGTTTTGCAAAGATAGTGATAGTTTGTGTCCTATGGAAATATTAAAAAAAGAAAAATCACATTTTTCTCTTTTTATATTCAGATTCGTTCTGTCGCTGTGGAATGTAGCCGACTGGTTTATATATGAATCTTTGTAGGTAAAAATAATAAATTTCGTAAAAGCAACTGATAATGGCAGGGGAAGAGGAAACCATTTTAGTGAAAGATATGTTATAGCTGTGCCAATTTGGCAGAATAAAACTGTCAATTTCTCCTTTTTCATGTTTGGCACGTTTTTCGCAAGATGTTTTGCGTCACTGCTTAAAGATGACGGATAATTGATATAATTAAAAGTATAACATATAAAAATTAAGAACTATGAACATTAAACCATTAGCAGACAGAGTATTGATTCTTCCTGCTCCTGCAGAAGAAAAAACAATCGGTGGTATTATTATTCCTGATACAGCAAAGGAAAAACCATTGCAAGGTGAAGTTGTCGCAATAGGTAACGGAACAAAAGATGAGGAGATGGTGTTGCATGTAGGTGATCAGGTATTGTATGGCAAATACTCGGGCACTGAACTGGAACATGACGGTAAGAAATACCTTATCATGCGTCAGAGCGATGTTCTCGCTGTTTTGGGATAATTAAATAGTACATTGTAAATCATTAAATTGTAAATAGAATTATGGCTAAAGATATTAAATTCAACATTGATGCCCGTGACGAATTGAAGAAGGTGTAGACGAATTGGCTAACGCAGTGAAAGTAACCCTGGGTCCGAAAGGTCGTAATGTGATTATCGAAAAGAAATTCGGTGCTCCTCATATCACTAAGGATGGCGTGACTGTAGCTAAAGAAGTGGAATTGGCTGATGCATTTCAGAATACCGGTGCACAGTTGGTGAAATCTGTTGCTTCAAAGACAGGTGACGATGCAGGTGACGGTACTACTACTGCTACTGTGCTGGCTCAATCAATCGTAGGGGTAGGTTTGAAGAATGTTACTGCCGGAGCAAATCCGATGGATTTGAAACGTGGTATCGATAAAGCTGTTGCCAAAGTGGTTGAATCTATCAATCTCAGCCGAATAGGTAGTGACAACTATGACAAGATTGAACAAGTGGCTGCTGTTTCTGCCAATAACGATCCTACTATCGGTAAGTTGATTGCAGACGCTATGCGTAAAGTTTCTAAAGATGGTGTGATTACTATCGAAGAAGCTAAAGGAACGGATACTACCATCGGTGTGGTAGAAGGTATGCAGTTCGACCGTGGTTACTTGTCTGCTTACTTTGTAACTGATACAGAAAAGATGGAATGTGTGATGGAACATCCGTACATCCTGATTTATGATAAGAAGATTTCTAACTTGAAGGATTTCTTGCCTATCCTGGAACCGGCTGTACAGAGCGGACGTCCTTTGTTGGTTATCGCAGAAGATGTAGACAGTGAAGCATTGACTACGTTGGTTGTAAACCGTCTGCGTTCTCAGTTGAAGATTTGTGCTGTGAAAGCTCCGGGCTTCGGCGACCGTCGTAAGGCTATGTTGGAAGATATTGCCGTATTGACAGGTGGTATCGTTATCAGCGAGGAAAAAGGTTTGAAGTTGGAACAAGCTACTCTTGAAATGTTGGGTACTTGCGATAAGGTAACTGTTTCTAAAGATAATACTACTATCGTAAACGGTGCAGGCGCAAAAGAAAACATTCAGGAACGTATCAATCAGATTAAAGCTGAAATAAAGAATACTACTTCAGATTATGATAAGGAAAAGTTGCAGGAACGTTTGGCTAAGTTGTCAGGTGGTGTAGCTGTTCTTTATGTAGGTGCGGCTTCGGAAGTCGAAATGAAAGAAAAGAAAGACCGTGTGGATGATGCATTGTGTGCTACTCGTGCAGCTATCGAAGAAGGTATCGTTCCGGGCGGTGGCGTAGCTTATATCCGTGCTTCTGAAGCATTGGAAGCCTGAAGGGCGATAATGAAGACGAAACAACCGGTATCGAGATTATCAAGCGTGCCATCGAGGAACCGCTTCGTCAGATTGTTGCCAATGCAGGTAAGGAAGGTGCAGTAGTAGTACAGAAAGTACGCGAAGGTAAAGGTGACTTCGGTTACAATGCCCGTACTGATGTTTACGAAAACTTGCACGCTGCCGGTGTGGTAGATCCTGCTAAGGTAACTCGTGTAGCTTTGGAAAATGCCGCTTCTATTGCAGGTATGTTCCTGACTACAGAATGTGTAATTGTGGAAAAGAAAGAAGATAAACCAGAAATGCCGATGGGTGCTCCCGGAATGGGTGGCATGGGCGGCATGATGTAATCTTTGCCCCATAAATGATTAACGGACTCCCTGTTGGCGAAATGTTGACAGGGAGTTTTTTATAGACCATAGTGGATTATCTTCTCAAGTTTTATTTACTCTCTAAATTTCGGCTCATCCGAGAAATTATGTTATGTGAGGAGACTGTGGATCACTCTTAAAAGATTAGTGGGGTTTATTTCAAATTGAACTGTCCTATAAAAAAGGAAGTGTTTCTGAACGTTCAGAAACACTTCTTTTAGTGAGCCTCTTGTCGGATTCGAACCAACGACCCCGAGATTACAAATCACGTGCTCTGGCCAACTGAGCTAAAGAGGCATTGCTTTTTGTTTAGCGGGTGCAAAGGTAAGAATATCTTTTAAAAGAACAAATTTTTTCCTATGAAAAAATAGTTGGAAATTACCAAATGGTAATTTTTACTCCGAAATAACGTTCTATCTTTGCATCCGCTAAACAAAAAAGTGAAGTTTATGAAGGATAGTATTGATTTTGGTAGTATGGAAATTCCGAAATTGTTTCGGAAATTGCTGATACCTACTGTGCTGGGGATGGTATTTTCGGCTGTGTTTGTGATAACAGATGGTATTTTTGTAGGTCAAGGGATAGGTAGTGACGCATTGGCGGCAGTGAATATTACTGCTCCTTTGTTTTTGATAAGTACGGGTATCGGACTGATGTTTGGTGTTGGCGCATCGGTGGTGGCATCTATTCATTTATCTCAGGGAAAGTTGAAAACTGCTCGTATCAATGTGACGCAGGCTGTTGTGGTTTCTTCTTTGTTTTTGGCTGTGCTGTGGGGAGTGGTATGTTTGTTTGCTCCACAAGTAGCCGTGTGGTTGGGAAGTTCGGAACGTCTGTTGCCTTTGGCGGTGGAATATATGTATTGGTTCTTGCCTTTTCTGGTATTTAGTGCTTTGCTAAGTTCAGGGATGTTCTTTGTCCGTCTGGATGGTTCTCCTAATTATGCCATGTTGTGTAATGCTATTCCGGCAGTGGTGAATATCCTATTGGATTATGTGTTCATTTTTATTCTCAAATGGGGAATGATGGGTGCGGCGCTGGCTACCAGTCTGGGGTATATTTTGGGGGCCGGAATGATTGTAGTCTATTTAAGTCGCAGAAGAAATGTGATTCATTTTTGCCGGGTGAAACTTAGCAAGAAGAGTATGCGGCTCACTTGGCGCAATGTGAAATATATGTGCCACTTAGGAGTTTCCACCTTTTTGTGCGAGGCAGCCATAGCCTGTATGATGTTTGCAGGCAATTATGTGTTTATCCATTATTTAGGCGAAGATGGAGTGGCTGCTTTCAGTATTGCCTGTTATTTCTTTCCCATTATATTTATGGTATATAATGCCATAGGACAATCGGCTCAACCCATTTTAAGCTATAACTTTGGAGCGGGTGATACCATGCGGGTACGTTCCGCTTTCCGTCTGGCACTGGGAACGGTCGTGACCTGCGGACTTGTGTTTTTTGCGTTAACAGCTTTGTTCAATCATCAGATTGTGGCTATGTTTATTGATCGTTCCTATCCGGCATACGATATTGCTGTGGCGGGACTGCCTTTGTTTGCGTCTGGTTTTATTTTTTTTGCTGTAAACATTGTTTCCATTGGCTATTTTCAAAGTGTAGAGCGGGCACGTCCGGCTATGATGGTTACAGTTTTGCGTGGGTTTGTTTTTATGGTACTTTGTTTATTGGGCTTGCCGTTGCTATTGAAGGTGCCAGGGATATGGCTGGCGGTTCCTTTGGCGGAAATACTTACTTTTTTAGTAATAATGGTAATTTATTATCGTAAACATCAATGGGTTCGCAGATGATTTTTTACTTTTGTAGTAATTAATCGGGTGGATATATGGATGCATTCATACAGAAGTTTTGTGAAAAATATAGTTTGCCGATAGCTTTGAGCTTGCAGTTGTTGGATAATATGGAGAAGTTCACTTTTCATAAAGGGGATTTTCTTGTACAGGAAGGTGGGCGGAACTCAAACTTCTATATTGTAAGTAAAGGAATCTGGCGGGGGCATTACCTTAATGACGGGGTAGATGTTTCCGTCTGGTTTGCTTCTGAAGGAGAGGCCATCTTCTCGTCATGGGGATATGTGGAAAATACAGTTTCGTTGGTTTCTATCGAAGCGATGTGTGACAGTGAACTTTATGGTATTTCGAAGGCAAAACTCGAAGTATTATATGCCGGATCTGTTGAACTGGCTAATTTTGGAAGACGACTGTTCGAGCAGCAGTTTTTAGGGCTTGAAAGTTGGATGATAACGGGAGGAAGCCCCCGGGCCAAGGAGCGTTATCTTACTTTGTTGGAAGAGAATCCGGAACTGTTGCAGTATGTACCTCTGAAGCATATCGCTTCTTATTTATGGATTACTCCACAGTCGTTAAGCCGTATCCGTGCCGAACTGGGAGAAGGAAAAAAGACCAATGACAATTTTAGCATTTACGGGGTTGGTTCTTTCGTATGGAAATGCATTGTTCTCTTTGCTTTTTCTTGTATGGTTCATCTTTGCCTTGATGGATGGTAGAAAAGTTGGTATCCGATAAATATTTATCTTAAAAGTGTCATTGCATTTTATTTTTGCGTAAGTTTGTAGTGAATCCTAAAAAACTTATGGCAATGATAGATGATATTTTAGAGTTTAACAAGAAATTTGTTGAGAGCAAGGGGTATGAGAAATATATTACCAACAAATATCCTGATAAAAAAATAGCTATTCTTTCTTGTATGGATACCCGGTTGACGGAATTGTTACCTGCTGCTTTGGGTATCAGGAACGGTGATGTAAAAATTATCAAGAATGCAGGTGGGGTTATCTCGCATCCGTTTGGTAGTGTAATCCGTAGTCTGATGGTGGCTATTTATGAGTTAGGTGTAAAGGAAGTTATGGTTGTTGCTCATTCTGATTGTGGAGCCTGTCACATGAATAGTAATGAGATGATAGAACACATGAAAGCACGTGGCATCAAGCAGGAAACCATTGATATGATTCGTTTCTGTGGCGTAGATTTTGGAGCATGGCTGGATGGTTTTGAGGATACGGAGAAATCGGTGAAAGGGACTGTACGGGCTATTATGGAGCATCCATTAATACCTGAAGATATTATAGTGAGGGGATTTATAATTGATTCGGTGACGGGTGAACTGACAAAAGTATAAAATGTGAGTTTTTTATACACAATAATGTTCATGTGATTTTGTGTATTATAAGAAAGGGAGGTATTTCTGCCTGATGCAGAATATACCTCTCTTTTATTGAAGTCTGTATTTGTTTCAGTTTTTTATTGAGCGAAAGCATGATGATAACCATCCACTTTGTTCCAATTGCCACGGGTAAAGTCGGGTACGGCAACAGGTGCATTTCCGTTTTCTATAGAAAGACGGGTCAAGTCGGCCATACAGCACCATTCTGCTAAATCATAAACGTCCATGTCCAAAGGAAGTCCGTTGCGCAAGCAATATACCAGGCGATAATCCATAATGAAGTCCATCCCTCCATGTCCACCTATTTTCTTTGCTGTTTCTTCTAATTCTTGGTGGATAGGATGTTTGTATTGGCTCATCAAAGCTTCTTTTACTTTTTCGGGAACAGCCGAGTGCATACTCAGGTTTTCGTGATCGGGTATGCTGGTGCTGTCAATCTGATCTGGGCGGAAACAATATTGCTCGATGGGATATTTGTTGGCAAAACCTTTGGTACCGGTCAGCTGATACATACGGCTATAGGGACGTGGATTCATTACATCATGCTGTATGTGGATGGTTTTTCCGTTTTCTGTACGGATAAAAGTCATGGTATGGTCGCCGTTTTGGAAATCGGGTGCTTCTTCTTTCTGATATTGTTTTACCAGTTCGGGACCGGTTACAGCTTTGGTGTCCATGGCTACCAGTGTCTTCATGCGGTCACCGCGGTGAATGTTGAGCAATTGGCAGGCAGGGCCTAGGCCGTGTGTGGCATAAACGTCTCCACGGAACTCCCGGTTGTAATCCAAACGCCAGTTGTTCCAGTAATAAGGCCAGAATTCTTCCAGATTATGGATGTATGAACCTTCTACATGGAGCACTTCGCCGAAAAGACCTTTTTGTGCCATATTCAATGTCGTCAGTTCGAAGAAGTCGTAAACACAGTTTTCAAGTTGCATACAGTGTTTACGGGTCTTTTCGGAAGTATTGATAAGTGCCCAGATTTCATCCAGCGACATGGCGGCAGGTACCTCGATGGCTGCATGTTTTCCATGTTCCATGGCATAGATACCCATTTCAGTATGGTGTTTCCAGTCTGTTGCAATGTATACCAAGTCGATATCGTTTCGCTCGCACAGTTGTTTCCATGCATCTTCGCTGCCGGAATAGAGGGCAGGGGCTTCCATACCGGCGTTAGTTACAATTTTTTGTGCTTTTTCCGCATTTTCAGGCAATAAGTCGCAAAGAGCGACAATTTTAGTTCCCGGTATGTGCGTCCAACGTTCTACCGCACTGGGACCACGCATGCCCAAACCGATGAAACCTACACGCACAGTGTCAAGTTTAGGAGTTGTTAGTTCGATTACATCCTGTTGTCCCGCAGGACGTTCGGGAACTGGAACTTCAAGAGGCGCATACTCTTTTGTTGCAGTTGTTTCTTTGGGGATTGGGGTACAGCCGGCGAGGCATGATAACGCTATACCGATGAAGAAGGTAGATAGGTTTTTAATCATGGTTCTGTTTAATTGAAATTTATAGGTTAATAGTAGATTGTTGCAAAAATAGGGAATATCGTTGGAAAAACCTCATAAAATCGGCAGATTGCAGCAACTAAAATTGATTATTTCTATTTCTAACTTTTGAGTTTGGTGCAGATATTATTTTTAAAAATCGGTCAAGGACTTTTTGTCTTTCTTTGCCTTCCTTTTCGTCTACATCTTTTGTCCAAAGATTTACCCCTGCTTTAAGTTCAATAACTCGTTTTACTTCATTTTAAGATTTCATCAGTCAGTTCTCCGATTTCCCCAAATGCCAAGGCGTAAGCTGTAACAAAAATTTCGTGATAAAAATCCGTTTCATCTCCATAATCTTCTTTTATGAATGGAATTTATTTCTTAATTATTTCAGCACTTGCTCCACTATCATACAACTCCATTATATATTCATAGGTGTCGTGTGCTAAATCTCCATCAATTATTTTTACTCCGTCTGTTGCCATTTCAATTTTATGTTTTTACTATCCCGCTTGCCGATAAATACACGCAATGGATTATTTAAAATACGCAATACGTAAAAAGTATATTGCAAGTGCGAAGAGTTATCTCGTTCTAAAGGTACTAATTCTTTGGGATACAGACGTTGTTTTCCGTGTGAAACTAATATCAACTTACTTTGCTTTCCTTGATTATCTTGAAAAACATAACAAAATTTATGGAACTTCCCTTATGTGGAAAAGCTATTGCCGTTGATTGACTTCTGCCGGAACACATTGAGATTCTCGGAAAGGGTATTTTCAAATAGGTGTGAACGATGTTCCACTTGTGCAATGGTTTAGGTAGAAAGCGAATGAATGGAGAAACGGTTTGGAGACTGCATCTACTAAACAGGATAAAGGACTGAAAATATAGGATGCACCCTAAATTCTATTCTAAAAGTAAATAAAAGCATTAGAAGATAAAAGATTATCAGAAAAATATCCGATTTTTGTAGTCGGATAAAGACAATTATTTCCAAGACATACGAGAAAAAAGAAGCGTTATGTTCATCTTGTAGGTTGGAAACGTAGGAAATCTCGGACTTGGTACAAGAAATAGTATAGTGGTTCTCACGCTATAGCGTGGGCTGTTATTATCATATCTGTGCCAAAGGTTGTCTACGACCTCCAATTTAGACGCGGTAGCATTGCAGTTCCACGCTCTCGCATTTTATAACCGCCTATAAAGGGACTGATAGGCATCGAATAGAATACATATATGGAACAACAGTTTTGTCAAAGTTGTGGTATGCCCCTAACTGATGAAAACAGAGGGACAAATGCCGATGGGAGCAATAGTGAGGATTATTGCGTGTATTGTTACAAAAAAGGTGAGTTTACCCAAGATTTTACAATGAGCCAAATGATTGAGTCTGCCTGCAATTCTTAGACGAATGGAATGTGCAGACCGAATGTAAGTTGAGTCCCGTACAAGCAAAGGAACAAATGCTTCAACACTTTCCCTACCTGAAACGGTGGAAAGAAAAAGATGAACGGACACTAATGGAAAAGGCAACCCACTTGCTTGCCCAATGTGAAAATGTGACCATTGCATCCATTGATGCTAACGGTTATCCGCGACCTGTGCAGATGTCCAAGATACATGCTAAAAGTTTTAATGAAGTCTGGATGGTGACAAGTGTCGGCTCCATGAAAGTGAATGATTTTAAGGCGAACAACAAGGCGGGGCTTTGCTATGACTATTACGGGGATGGCGTTGCCCTGCGTGGTACGGTAGAAATTATTACGGACGATACTATCCGCAAGGACATATGGCAGGATTGGTTCATTCATCATTTTCCCGATGGACCAAGTGATCCCAATTATGTACTTCTACATTTCATTGGTACAGAAGTCACCTTTTGGATAAATGGCGAATTTTCTCACTCCAACATCTGATCTTTATGAGAACGATTGTACCTGATAATAAAAACATAGCCGCTTGCGGTCTTTATTGTGGAGCTTGCCGTAAGTTCTTGGCAGAGAAATGTCCCGGATGTAAACCAAATAAAAAGGCAACTTGGTGTAAAATCCGCTCATGTTGCCAAGAAAACAAGTTTAATACTTGTGCTGAATGCTCCCATGATGTCAGGGAATGCAAGTTGTTTTCCAATTGGATAAGCAAAGTATTTGCATTTCTGTTTAATTCTGACCGTTCCGCTTGCATTAGCTATATTAAGGAACAAGGTGAACAAGCCTTTGCCGAAGAGATGACAAAACGTAAATGTCAAATCATCAGAAGAAAATAAATATGAAGAACGAGGTATTATATCTATTGTTAAATAACTATGCCGACCATGAAGCCGTGTTTCTGGCTTCGGCTATTGCGTGTGACGAACGTAGTATAAAAGAAAATCCCAAATACACGAACAAAGTCGTAGCTCCTACATTGGATGTTGTACGCTCATGCAGTGGTTTCCATACTTTACCCGACTATTCTTTTGAAACGATGCCCAATGATTATGCCGCATTGGTACTAATTGGTGGTTTCGGCTGGCTCGACGAACTGGAAGCAGATAAAGTCGTGCCAATCGTTCGCCGTGCCATAAAGAAAGGGATTATCGTAGGAGCTATCTGCAATGCTGCTTCTTTCCTTGCCAAACATGGTTTCTTAAATGAGATAAAACATACGGGAAATGGTTTGGAACAGCTACAATTATGGGGAGGAGGCAACTATACCAATAAGGCAGGTTATATGAATGAGCAAGCTGTGTCGGACAAACGCATTGTTACGGCAAATGGCACAGGTTACTTGGAATTTGCTAAAGAATTGTTGCTATTGCTGGAGAATGATACCCCTGAACAAATAGAAATGTTTTACTGCTTCAACAAAGAAGGATTGGTAAAGCTGTTCAGTCAATTACCTTGATTGTATGGATTTGCCAGATTGGTTCAAAGGTTTTGAGAAAGGTATAGCCCGACTCTCATCGGAACAACGAGCAGCCTTCTTTTCGGAATGTAGCAGGAATTGCGTGGATGGTGGTGTGCTTTCCATTTACAGGAAACTCTACAAGGATGCCAATGGAGATATGGATGTTTTCTTCCAGATGGCAAATGAATTGCCGGGAGTAAAAAGCGAGATTGTAGAGAAAGGTCGTGTCTATCATCTTATTGCCTGCCATATTTACATCCTTAAAAGTTACCCAAACCTGCAAAGTGATGCAGATCACGGTAATTAGGACGGTTGCCACCTCATTATCCTAAAATGAGGTGAATTTTCTAACTCTTTGATTTCAAAGAGGTATATTCTTTTTGCAGAAATACAATATATTTTTAATATTAGTGTATTGCTTGTCGGATAAATTGATTTCACTTATACTGTATTTATAATAAAAAGCAGTCTTGTCTTGAAAAGTCAAGACTGCTTTTTTATTATAATGGTAATTCAATTCCCTCAATCAAAAAGTACGGTTTTTATTTAGGTCTATAACCATACATTAATGCGGCATTAATTTCAATAGCCCTCATATATCCTTTGAAAAAACTTTTTACTCTTTTCATCCTGTTACCTTTTTTTTAAAACGTTAAAAACTAATCCTTTGTATCTTTTACTTTGTATCGTACCCCCAAGCACGGAGGGCGTCATTTCCCATATCTTTGAGACCTGCTTTGATGATCTCCTTCAACTTCTTCATAATGTTATCCTTTCTTTGATTAAAAAATAGGGTTGTTTTCTTACTTAATCCCTATACCCCAAGCTTTTACTTCGTTTTCACCCATCATAGCAAGGGCTTTCTTAAAAATACTTTTTACCTTTTTCATAATCTCGTTATCCTTTCTTTTTATGTTTTACAACACAAAATTATGCTGTTTTGTTCTAGATTGTACTCTGATAAAGATAAAATGTATGCAAAAGTGGCAAATTCTTGACCTGCATCAAGAATTTGCCACTTTTCATTAAAAAACTATTTCAGAAGCCCAGCTTCTGAAATTCATTCTCAAAATTAGGTGTAAATATTTCTTTTCCAATATTGCTTCTGATCTCTTCTAGTGACCAAAAACGGCCGCCATCCAGTTCCTCGCTGGGAATAATGGGACCGTCATAAGTGGTTTTATGTGAGAATACCAATTCTTTTTCCCGGGTGGATTCGAATACATAGCTAGTCAGTAATTCGGGAGTAAAGTCGGTGATGCCCAGTTCTTCTTTTACTTCACGTTTCAAGGCTGTTTCCACATTTTCACCTAAATCTATGTGTCCGCCTACGGCTGTGTCCCATTTGCCTGGTTGGATATCTTTCCAGTCAGGACGCTTTTGCAAATAGAGTTCGCCTTTACTGTTGAATACATGTAAGTGGACTACCGGATGTAGCAATTTACTTCCATTATGACATTCTCCACGGGTTGCAGCTCCTGTTATGTTTCCTTGTTCATCTACTATAGGAAACATTTCTTCTTTATTATCGTAATTCATCTTCGCTATTTTTTTGTTACTGCAAAGATATGAATTCGGGCTCGGATTATATGGATCTTATAGTCTTTAATAGTAAAAAGGGATGTGAGACCTTTATAATCCGAGTCCGAAATGCCGTTTAATAATTTACTTGATGCCGTTTTAAAAAAGCTACTGTTTTATGTATTTCCTTATACATCACAATATCTTCTTTTATAAAAGGTACCTCGTTGCGGTAGGTGGCGAGAAACTTTTCAATAAACGGTGAACTGCGGAGCGGGCGGCGGAAATCCAGTCCTTGTGCAGCGTTCATCAATTCGATGGCAAGTATATGTTCCAGGTTGTCCATCACTTTGTAGAGCTTGGTGGCGGCGTTGGCTCCCATACTTACATGGTCTTCCTGTCCGTTGCTGGATACTATGGAGTCGCTGCTGGCGGCATAACAGTACATTTTATTCTGGCTTACCATGCTGGCAGCCGCATATTGGGGAATCATGAAACCGGAATTAAGTCCCGGATTGGCAACCAGAAATTCGGGCAATCCGCGAAGTCCCATAATGAGTTGTGCCACACGTCGTTCGGATATGTTTCCCAGTTCGGCCATAGCAATGGCAAGATAATCATATACCAGTGCCAGGGGCTGTCCGTGGAAGTTGCCACCTGAAATGATAAGGTCTTCATCGGGGAAGATAGTGGGGTTGTCGGTAACTGAATTTATCTCGGTCAACAGTACTGAAGCTACGTGGTTGATGGCATCTTTGGTAGCACCATGAACTTGTGGGATGCAACGGAACGAATAGGGGTCTTGTACGTGTTGTTTGGGCTGTGCGATGATTTCACTGCCTTCCAGTATTCTTCGGAATGCGGCTCCGGTTTCTATCTGGCCTTTATGCGGACGCATTTGTTGGATACAGTCCATGAACGGATCGATGCGGCCGTCAAAGGCTTCCAGGGAGATGGCGGCAATGAGGTCGGCTTTCTTGGAAAGACGGAAGGCTTTGAGTATGGCATACACTCCGTTGGCACTCATAAACTGGGTACCATTGAGCAAGGCCAGTCCTTCTTTGCTTTTCAATTTGACTGGTTCCCAACCAAACTCATCAAGCACGCTGATAGCTTCGCAGCGTTTGCCTTTATAATACACGTCGCCTACGCCGATCAACGGAAGGAAGAGATTGGCGAGCGGGGCAAGATCTCCTGAGGCTCCCAATGAACCGCGGTCGTAGACAATGGGCATTACATCGTTATTGAAAAAGTCGATAATGCGCTGTACAGTAATGACTTGTACGCCACTGTGTCCCAAAGAAAGAGCATGAGCTTTTAATAAAAACATCAGCTTCACAATGACATGGGGCATTTCTGCGCCTACACTGCAAGCATGGCTTTTCACCAGGTTCTCTTGCAAAGTACTCAGTTCATCGGAAGAAATATTACGGTTGCACAGGCTGCCGAATCCTGTCGTGATGCCATAGAGAGGGACATCGGATTCCTTGATCTTTTTGTTCAGGTAATCCCGGCATTTCTGAATCCGGTCTTTGGCTTCAGGAGCCAGTTCCAATTTCAGATTTTCATTGATAATACGTTCGATGATGTCAAAAGTGAGGTCACCCGAACCTATTTGATATACATTCTTCATGGTCTGATTCTTTTTTTAACCGCGGAGGTTGGGATTAAAAAATGGTTTTCACATAGTCCAGTATTTTCTGTTCTTCGGCAATGGTCGTCTGTTCTATCATATCGGCTTCTTCACTCATCTCTTTGACGAATTTTTCGTCTTTGATAGAAGTGAGGTTGATACGTACATTCAGCAAGGCTCCCAGAATGGCAGTCCGGGCACACATCATGGATACACAGGCATCGGTTACAGCGTTGCTGTTCCCTTTTCTGGCTACCACATCAATCATGGGCAGAATGGAATGGACGGTACGTGCCACCTCCATAGGCACTTGGGCGGCATATTTGGTTTCCTTCTGTATGGCTTCACTGCGGATCGCCTTTTCTTCATCCGTTTCTTTCGGAAGTTTGAATGCAGAGAAAACACGGTCGTATGCTTCCGAATCACGGTCTACATCGGTTATCAGCTGGCGGGTGAGCTCTTCGAAACGCACAGAAAGATCTTCCATTATTTCGTTCACTTCTACATATTTCTTGCGGCCTATGGTAAGATTGGCTACCATAGCTGCCAGTGAGGTGGCAAGGGCTCCATTGAGTGCCGAGACACTGCCGCCACCGGGGACAGGATCATTACTGAGTACTTTATTGATAAATTCTTTGATGGTAAGTTCTGTTAACATGGCTATTAGTATTTAATTGGTTAATTTGAATGTAGAATACGTCCCCCTTTGATGGTCAGCTTCACTGCGTTCATACCTGTATAATAAGGTAATATATGGGGGTTGTCGGTTCCCAGTAAAACAAAGTCTCCCTGTTTTCCGGCTTCTATGCTTCCGATGCGGTCGCGCGTCCGAGGGCTGCCGCACCGTTCAGTGTGATGGCTGTGATAGCTTCGGCAACGGTCAGTTTCATATAGATGCAGGCCAGAGCAAAAGTCAGCGGGATGGATCCGGAGAAACAGCTGCCTGGATTTAGATCGGTGGCAAGGGCTACGGCACAGCCGCTGTCTATCATTTTCCTGCCACGGGCGTAGGGCTCTTTTAGGGTAAAGGCAGTTAGTGGCAACAGAGTGGCTACTACATTATTTTGTGCCAGGGCTTTTATGCTTCATCGGATGCTTGCAACAGATGGTCGGCGCTGAGGGCCTTCAATTCTCCTGCCAGTTCTGCTCCTCCAAAGCTGACAATTTCATCAGCATGTAGCTTGGCGCCGAAGCTAGAGCTTGCGCAGCTTTCAATAGCTTTCGAGACTGTTCCACAGTGAATACTCCTTTTTCACAGAAAATATCGCAATTTTCGGCCAATTGTTTCTGATGGATCATGGGCAACATTTCGTTAATCAGAAAATCAATATATGCGTCACTTCGCCCTTTGTATTCTTCGGGTAAGGCGTGAGCACCTAAAAAAGTGGTGGCAATATCTACTTTCCGGTCGGGACATTCATTGATAGCTTGCATGACACTGAGCTGTTTCAGTTCTGTATCACGATCCAGGCCATATCCGCTTTTTCCTTCCACTGTGGTGACTCCCATCCGGCTCATGGTATCCAGAAACCATTCGGCTTTATGTTTCAGTTCTTCAAAGGAGGCTTCCCGGGTGGCACGTACAGTATTGATAATGCCTCCGCCACGTTCCATGATGCTCATATAACTGTCGCCGTTGAGCCGCCAGATGAATTCGTCGGGGCGAAATCCTCCGAAAACCAAATGGGTATGAGAATCAACGAATCCCGGCAACAATACATTCCCTCTGGCATCAAGCACTTTATAGCCGGGCTTTTCATGCTTATACGGTTTTCGCCAACATAGGTAATAATGCCGTCGGTTACTCTTACCGTTCCGCAAGGAATGTTGAGAAGTTCGTTCATGGCTTCTCCTTTCCGGGCGGTTCTGCCTTGCGGAGTAACGATGTGGGCATTGATGATAATCAAGTTGTTGCTCATAGTTGTTAGTTTTAATGGAACGCAAATGACGCAAATGACGCAAATGACACAAATATCAATGGTGACTGAATATTTTTCTTTTAAATTCAGGATGCTTTCCGAAGTTTAATAGATAGCCTATCTCTATGTCTGTGGCTTTCAGATAGTTTATCAGTTGAAATTCATGTTCGGGACGTAAAGCATCAGCCGCTTTCAGTTCTAATATGATGGAGTTGTTGATCACCATGTCGGCATAATATTCACCCACTTTATGATTTTTATAAAATACATTGATTTGCTTTTGCACTTCATATTTAAAACCTTGCTCTATCAATTCAAAGTAGAGGGCATTTTGATAAACCCTTTCCAAGAATCCATATCCTAATGTGTTGTACACTAGATAAAATGCTTTTAATATTTTATCTACATCTTCTTGACTTGCTATTTGCGTCATTTGTGTCATTTGCGTTCTATTCTATATTATTCCATAATCTGCGCTTCCAGCACTTGTTGCATGGAGAAGTTTTCCAATCCTAGGTAGTAAGAGGCAGTGTCTATCAAGGCTCCATAGGAACAAGTCCTACGATTTCGCTGCCGATGATGCTTACTCCGTAGCGTTTGGCTTCAAAACGTACCATTTCGAATGCCCGGTAGATAGCGGTTTTGCTATAGTCGGTAAGATTCATGGATACCTGAGTGATACCCCGGTCCTTCAGTTCTACGCCCATGGCCTTGCAATAGCGCAGTCCGCCACCGATAAAACGGATTTTCTTGGCAATGTCATGCGCTATTTCCAGGCTGGGAGTATTGAGATTTATATTGTAGGCCACTAAGGGCATACGGGCTCCGATGGCTACAGTTCCGGCAGTGGGGTGACGTTCCGCAGTACCAAAATCGGGATGCCATTCGGGTTGGTGAATCTTTTCCTTCATTCCCTCGAATTCTCCTTTACGGATGGCAGCGAGATTTTCACGATGTGGTGCACTAGCTGATTTTTCATACAAGAATACAGGGAGATTATATTGAGAGGCCACCCGTTGCCCCACTTCTTTGGACACCGCTATGGCATCTTCCATGGTACATCCTTTGATGGGAATGAATGGAACTACATCTACAGCTCCCATACGGGGGTGCTGTCCTTGGTGATGGTTCAGGTCAATCAGTTCTACTGCTATACCGATAGCTTCTATCACGGCTTCTTTCAAGGCGTCCGGTTCTCCAACAACGGTAACTACCAGCCGGTTGTGGTCTTCATCGTTACTATAATCCAATAATTTTACGCCTGCCTTGGCACGAAACGGAGATACAATCTCGTCTATTTTCTGTAAGTCACGTCCCTCGCTGAAGTTGGGGACGCATTCCATAATTTTTGTCCAGCTCATACTCTTTAGAATTTGGTTTATAGGGAACATCCATGGATGCGGATGAATGAAACAGTTGCATCATGGTGTTCGGTTTTTGGTTAGTTGATTCCTTTATTTTTCAATACCTTATTAATAAGGTCATCTTCCGCTATATGCGGCAGGGTGATGTGATAACCATCGGCATGGCTCTCGTTGAATTCCGCCGAAGTTTCCATGGCATGCGGGTTGCGTGCCCACGAGCGGCGTGCCACTCCTCCCATTACATCCCATAACATGGATGAGCGGAGAATACGGTCTACCCGTTCACTGCCGTCGCATACCATTCCGAATCCGCCATTGATAGCTTTACCTATACCTACACCGCCTCCATTGTGCAAAGCGACAAGGCTCATGCCCCGGGCACAATTTCCGGCAAAGCATTGCACAGCCATATCTGCCATTACATTGCTGCCGTCCTTGATATTGGAGGTTTCCCGGAAAGGAGAGTCGGTACCGCTTACATCGTGGTGGTCACGTCCCAACATGATAGGGCCTACCTCGCCCCGGCGTACCATTCATTGAAACGCAGTGCTATATTCATACGTCCCAGTGCGTCTTGATACAGAATGCGTGCTTGGGTCCCTACCACCAGGTTATTCTTTTCGGCGTCGCGAATCCATATCCAGTTGTCCATATCCTGTCCGCGGCGATCTTTAGGGATACACTCCATAGCGGCATGGTCGGTCTTTATCAAATCTTCCTTTTTCCCGCTCAGGCATACCCAGCGGAAGGGGCCGTAACCATAATCGAAAAGTTGAGGCCCCATGATATCCTCTACATAGGACGGCCAGATGAATCCATCCTTCTCGTCTGTTCCATTGCGTGAGATTTCTTTCACTCCGGCGTCATAAATCGCTTTCATGAAAGAATTGCCATAATCGAAGAAATAAGTGCCCCGTGCCACCAGTTCCTTGATAACATGGAAATGGCGGCGCAAAGTTTCGTTCACCATTTCATCGAAAGTTTCTCTGTCTTCTTTCAGCATACGGGTACGTTCTTCGAAGGAAATGCCTGCAGGACAATAGCCGCCTTCGTAAACGGCATGGCAGGAAGTCTGGTCACTGAGAAGTTCGATGTGGATGTTGTGATGCAATGCATACTCCAACAGATTGACTACATTGCCATGGTAGGCTATGGAACAGGGGATTCGTCGGTCTATGGCATCGGCAGCCAGCCGGTAGGCTTCAGACAAATCGGATGTGATATGCTGTACCCACCCTTGGCGGTGGCGGGTTTCTATGCGTGAATAATCCACCTCGGCTATAATGGCCACTGCTCCGGCTATCTCGGCTGCTTTGGGTTGGGCTCCGCTCATTCCGCCCAATCCGGAGGATACGAAAAGATGGCCGTTCAGGTTGCCGTCCTGCGGCACTCCTAATTTCATGCGGCCGGCATTTAATAGGGTGTTGAACGTGCCGTGTACAATGCCTTGCGGACCGATGTACATCCAGCCTCCGGCGGTCATCTGTCCATAATTGGCTACTCCCATCTGTGCGGCTATTTCCCAGTCTTTCTGGTTGTCGAACATGCCTACCATCATGGAATTGGTGATAATAACACGGGGAGCTTCGGGATGTGATTTGAATAATCCCAACGGGTGGCCGCTTTCTACGACCAGGGTTTGTTCATTCGTCATAACCTCCAGATACTGCTTGATAAGCCGGTATTGCATCCAGTTTTGACAAACTTGTCCGGTTTCGCCGTAAGTCACCAGTTCGTAAGGATAGAGGGCGATATCAAATGAAAGGTTGTTGTCTATCATTACTTGAAACGCTTTTCCTTCGATACAGTTTCCTTTATATTCGTCAATGGGCTTTGCTTTCAAGTCACCTTCGGGCCGGAAGCGGTAACCGTAGATTTTACCCCGGGTGAGCAGTTCATCCATCAATTCGGGAGCAAGTTGCTCATGCAGTTCCACCGGAATGTATCGCAATGCATTCCTCAATGCCGTTTCCGTTTGGGCGGGTGTCAAGCGGTAGCCCCGGTCGGGAGCACGGCGGATGCCTTCCGTGAATGTAGGATAGGCAGGTAAATCAGTAGATAGAGTGATAGTCATAGTATGTAAGTGTTTTGTCACAAAGATAGCAAAACGATTGGAATACTATGGGCTTGGAGATATGTTTAGTGACATAAAGTTGTTTTTTATCTATAGACTTGATGTAAAGGTAAACGCACACGGATATAAAAAGCTTGCCATAATGACAAAGTAGGTTGCCTGTTCTTGTGTATAGTAAATAAAGGGGGCGGTAGAAATTTAGTGGAAGCTGGTTCTTATTTTCCCGTTTATATCTTTCTTTGGATTTTTTTAAGTAAGAACCTACCGGCGGAATAAATGAATGTCTATCATATCACAGCCTATTGCATAAGTTTTTTCTTTCTCCAAATTAAGCCTTTTTATACGGATGTATTCTATCTCCATAGCCTTTGGAGTTATCTCCATAAGCTTTGGAGTTAACTCCCAAGCCTTGGGAGATAACTCCAAAGGCTTGCGGAGATAAAACAAGCAGGAAGAAAAGCCTTAGCCATATAGTAGAAAACGTTTGGTGATACGGAAAAAAGGCTTTATATCCGTGATGAAGTCTTAGGGTATCAGCAGCGAACTGTCTCCGTAGCTCAGAAACCTGAAATCATGGCCCAGTGCATAATCATAAATCCTTCGCCAGTTTCCTTTCACAAAGGCGGAAACCAATAGCAGCAATGTACTTTGCGGCTGATGGAAATTGGTAACCATTTTCTTGACTATTTTGTATGTATATCCCGGCGCGATGATAATCTGAGTACTGCTATGCAACGCTTCCATTTCGTGTCGGTTCAGATAATCCAGAATCTGTTGCAGTGCTTCCACCGGAGTCAGGTCATTCTTATCTTCGTAGGGCATCCATTGCTGTACATGCAATTCGTCCTGAGTGGCATCGGGATTGTGGCTGATAAGGACGCCGATATAATAAAGACTTTCCAGGGTACGTACCGAAGTGGTTCCTACCGCAATGGCTTTTCCATTATGGGCGATTAGTTTTTCAATGGTATGCTTGCTTACAGAAATGTATTCCGTATGCATTTCATGTCCTTCTATCTCTTCACTTTTTACGGGCTTGAAAGTTCCTGCACCTACGTGTAAAGTCAGTTCCTCACGGTCAATTCCCCGTTCGTCCAGCGCTGCCAGTACTCTTTCCGTAAAATGAAGTCCTGCGGTGGGAGCGGCGACAGAACCTTTTATTTTGGAGTAAACCGTCTGATAAGTTTCCTTGTCGCTTTCTTGTGTCTCACGGTTCAGATAGGGAGGGATGGGCAGTTCACCTGCCACTTCCAGCAGGTCGGCAAAGGTGATTGTGTCATCATCCCATGAGAAATCAATCCAATGGCTGGTTCCCTTGCACTCTCCACGGGTGGCGGACAGGACTATTTGTTTGCCTTTTACATTTACTATGCGGCTCAACGTACCTTCTTTCCATTTTTTCAGATTACCTATCATGCATAACCAGCTGCATTGGCGTGTTTGCTGGAAGTTTAACACATAGTCATTGGGCTGGACAGGTTCCAGGCAGAATACTTCTATTAATGCTCCGGTTTCTTTACGGAAATGCAGACGGGCTTGAATCACTTTGGTATTATTGAATATCATCAGTCTCCGGATTCCAGATAGTGTGGCAAAGACGTAAAGATGTCTTCGCTCACTTCGCCGTGGCGGTAAACTAGCAGTTTGGACTGGTCGCGCGTGGCAAGGGGGAATTTGGCGATCCGTTCATCGGGTAGCGGGTAGTTGAACTCACTTATTTTGATATGTTTGGTATCTTCCATCTGAATCTATTTCTTTTTCTGCGCAAAAGTACCGATATTTGCGCTAACTAAAAAAGAAAAGAGTATGAAAATAGGAGATAAAGTCCGTTTCCTTAGTGAGGTAGGGGGCGGTGTTGTGACCGGATTTCAAGGAAAAGATATGGTTTTGGTAGAAGATGCCGATGGCTTCGATATTCCGATGCCCATAAAGGAGTGTGTGGTGATTGACACGGATGATTATAATATGAAGCGTAAACCTGTTGCTCCGGCTCCTAAACAGGAGGTTGCCGGTGCAAAGGCAAAAGGAGCGTCAGTCAAGGTGCGTCCGGATGAAGAGGAGGATGAACGTCCTGTCACTTATCGCCCGGCTGAGCGAAAGGGAGGGATATTCTGAATGTGATGCTGGCTTTTGTGCCACAGGATCTCAAAGCTATTTCTGCAACGGCATTTGATGCATATCTTATCAACGACAGCAATTTCACCTTATACTTTACTTATCTTACAGCCGAAGGTAGTAACTGGCGGGTGCGCAGCCATGGCATGGTGGAACCGAATACGAAGTTTTATATCGAGGAGTTCGAGAAAAGCGTTTTGAATGAATTGGAACGGGTGGCCGTGCAGCTTATCGCTTTTAAGGATAACAAGAGTTTTCTGTTCAAGCCTGCCGTGTCTGTGGAATTGCGCATAGATACAGTGAAGTTTTATAAATTGCATACTTTCCGTGAGAGTATTTTCTTTGAGGAGCCGTCACTTATTTACGATATAGTGAAAAATGATGTTCCGGTAAAACAGGTGTTTGTTTCGGCAGATGATATAAAAGATGCATTATTGCAAAAAAAAGTGCCGGAACCGCAGGTAGCGAAGCAGCCCCAGCAGAAAAAGGTGAAGAACGATATCATGGAGGTTGATCTCCATGCTCATGAGTTACTGGATACGACTGCCGGTATGAGCAACAGCGAGATATTGAATTATCAATTGGACGTTTTTCGTAAGACTTTGGAAGAATGCAAGAACAAGAAGGGACAGAAGATTGTCTTTATTCATGGTAAGGGGGATGGTGTGTTACGCAAAGCTATCCTGCAGGAGTTAAAATATAAATATAAAAACTATGAAAGTCAGGATGCTTCGTTCCGTGAATATGGTTTCGGGGCTACCATGGTGATTATTCATTAAGACTTTCTTATTCATATAAATTGTGATATGGCAACATTAAAAGAATTTTTGAAAGCGGATCGTTTTGCTACTTGTGCGGGAGTGGAACTTCTTGAGATAAAGCCGGGGTATGCCCGTGCGTGTATGGAGGTGACCGACGGCATTTGAATGGTGGAGGAGTATGTCAAGGCGGCGCCTTGTTTACATTGGCCGATCTGGCTTTTGCAGCTGTAGCGAACAGCCGTAAGAAACTTACACTTTCTGTGAATGCCAATATTACTTTTCTCCGTCCTGCTAAGTTGGGTTACGTGTATGCTGAGGCTGTTGAAGTATTTAATCATCATCGTATTCCTTTTGTTGAAGTAAAGATAACAGACGGACAGGGGGAGCTGATAGCTGTATTTACTTCATCGGGGTATCGTAAAGAGTCTGATTTGCCGGTAGATGCGTTAGAATAATTTATAATAGATAAAAGCCTGTTGTTGAAAGAAGGCAACAGGCTTTTAAAATGATGGTTATCAGTGAAGACAAGGGGGCTTATCCTTCTTTGACTTTAGCCTTTCCTATTCTTCCCGGTTCTACGAATAAATATTTGTAGCCTGCGCGTATGCTTGCCAGATGCAGTTTTTCCAAACGCGCACGGCGGACAAGCAAAGCTGTCATTTCATGAATACGTCCGTTAGCATAACCTATCATTTCGTTCTCGGTCGTATCTTCAGAACCGTAAGTGCCTGCTCCTTGGACGATCATAAAAGGTGATTCGGTGCCTGCTTTATCCATCCCGACAGCAATAGCCACATAAATCCACATAGGACCATGAGCAACTACTTTACGTGCTGTGGCTGTGCGGCTTTCGCCTTTTGTCAGTGTCTTGTGGCAACAGCCTTCTATGGATTTGATTTTCTTTCCCAAATCATATACGGTTACTTTGTCATCGGCAGCATCCAAAGGTTGCTCGAACAAAATTGTGTCTTTTTTGTCCGGATAGCTGATGTGATAACATTCATATTCCGGTTGCATTCCTCTAGGTTCGTCATCGCCCACGGAACCTGCTACAAGTTTAACTTCAAGAAATGAGCCGTTCAGGGCGGTTTCATATACCGCATCCGTCAAAGCGGCGTTACTGGTTAATTCTAATTCTTTCATAAGTCAAGGTTTTTAATAAGTTTCTCTCATAACAGTAGGTGGAAAGAAAAGTTCGAAATAGTGTGATAAGGAACAAAAACGGGTGTTAATAGATGAAATAAGGAGATTGGTCGATAACTCTTGTTCCAATGATGATAAAGCTTTAATTTTACTTTTGGAAAAAGAAAAAGTTTGAGAATCAAGATCGGGTAGTAGAAAGGTAGACGGATTATTAGTTTGTCTGGATAGAGGGATTGATATAGTTGTAGGAAGGATATGAAGAGGCAGTTTATAAATACGTTAATAATAAGTTTGTTAGTAAATAAGGTCGGCTGAGGCTTTGTTTATAAGGAAAACGCTCGTTGTGAAACGGGCGTTTTTGATTTTGCATCAGTATGTGTTTAAAAGTAAATCTTATACTATAAACGACGTTCTACTCCGTGAAGAATAGAACGTCGTTTTATAGAATGGAATGAAGTTTACAAACGATAGTCAGCTAAATCATCTGCTTTGAATTTACGGATGAAATTGAAATGCTTTTCTATTTCAGCTTCTGCATAGTTTACATATACATGGGCCGACTTGGCGAACAATTCAGGTGCTTTTGTCGCATCTTGGATAAGAAGATGTGACATGATACATACGGCAGCCATTTCATAAAGACGGCGTGCAACGAAATCAAGTAACTCTTGATTCTGGGCCTCTTTTACCGCATTGGTGCATGCGTCAAATTTGTTGGCCATTTCTTTCACGCGGTCCATTAGCGGTTGCATATCTTCACTGCAAGGAATAGCTTCATAATTACGCAAGGTTGCGATATAAGAACCGTTGGTTACATAACGGATAGCGGCTACAGTCTGCAACTGGGTCGTTCCTTCGTAAATGCTGGTGATGCGTGCATCGCGATAGATACGCTGGCAAGCATATTCCATCATGAAACCTGAACCACCGTGAATCTGGATACAATCGTATGCATTCTGGTTGGCATATTCAGAGTTCATACCCTTGGAAAGCGGAGTAAAACTGTCTGCTAGCTTGGCGTAGACTTTTTGTTCCTGACGTTCTTCAGGAGTCAGTTTGCGTTCGCGGGCAATATCATCCAATGCTTTGTAAATATCCACATAGCGTGAAGTCTGGTAAAGCAATGCACGGCCTGCATCCAGTTTGGCTTTCATGATAGACAGCATGTCATATACTGCCGGGAAATCGATGATGGCTTTTCCGAACTGCTTACGTTCTTTGGCGTATGCCAATCCTTCGTTGTAAGCAGCTTGTGACAAACCTACTGACTGGGCAGCGATACCCAGACGCGCACCATTCATCAATGCCATAACGTATTTTATCAAACCGAGCTTACGGTCACCGCAAAGTTCGGCTTTCGCGTTCTTGTAAACCAGTTCGCAGGTAGGAGAGCCGTGGATACCTAATTTATTTTCGATGCGGCGTACATCTACACCTCCTTCGTTTTTGTCATAGATGAACATAGACAAACCACGTCCGTCTTTGGTTCCTTCTTCGCTACGTGCCAATACCAGGTGAAGATTAGCGTCACCGTTAGTGATGAAACGTTTCACACCGTTCAGACGCCAGCAGTTGTTGGCTTCATCGAAAGTAGCTTTCAGCATTACCGACTGAAGGTCGGAACCGGCATCGGGTTCGGTCAAGTCCATAGACATGGTTTCACCTGCACAAATACGGGGAATGAAACGGCTGTGCTGGTCTTCGTTACCGAATTCATACAGCGTTTCGATACAGTCTTGCAAAGACCAGATGTTTCCGAAACCTGCATCGGCGGCGGCAACAATTTCCGCGCACATGGTGTAGGGGGTGATGGGGAAGTTCAAGCCACCGAAACGACGGGGCATGGTCATGCCGTTCAGTCCGGCTTTGACCATCGCATCCAGGTTTTGTTTGGTTCCTGAAGCATATTCCACACGTCCGTTTCCGCAGTGAGGACCTTCTTCGTCCACTCCTTCGGCATTGGGAGCGATGGTTTCACCTGTAATCTCACCTGTGATTTCCAGAATTTTATCGTAAGAGTCCATGGCATCGGCATAATCCTGCGGTGCATAGTCGAACTCGTCTTTATCTCTATAGTCGCGCTCTTTCAGTTGGCAGATGCGCTCCATCATCGGATTGTTCAAGTGATACTTGAGTTCCGGTATATCGGTATAAAAGTTTGCCATAATTTTTAGTAGTTAGAGTGGTTAATAGTAGCTAAGGGTAGTTAAGTAGTGGGTGGCGATACATTTTTCAACAAGGCTATGCAGTAGGCGTTTAGCAGGCGGCTGATTTCGGCCGCTTGTATGCCTAATTGTTCTTTGTCTTGCAATGTGATGTATCCTAAATCTTTCGACAGGATAATGAAATTGCGTGTTTCTTCCAACGAACCTTGTGAAATGTTATAGAAACGCAGTTTGTCCTTTGAGCTGATTTTAGCATATCCTTCCGCTATATTTGCAGTGATAGAGGCTGCTGCACGGCGCATCTGGTTAACCAAGCAGAATAATTCCTCTTTGGGATATTGCTTGGTTATTTTGTAAATGGCCAATACATACGAATGTGCCTTTTGCCAAACAATCAGTTGTTCAAAGGATTGACTTTTCATTTTTTTCTACTTTGACTACTTATGACTACTACTGACTACTTTGAATTCTTTTTATAATACTTAATCAATTTCGGAACGACTTCTTCCACAGTGCCGTTAATCACATAATCGGCAATGGTGTTGATCGGAGCGTTCGGGTCACTGTTTACAGAGATGATGATACCTGCATCCTGCATACCTGCGATGTGCTGGATTTGTCCGGAGATACCGCAAGCAATATACAGTTTGGGACGGACGGTTACACCCGTCTGGCCAATCTGGCGGTCATGGTCTGCATAACCTGCATCGACAGCTGCACGGCTGGCACCTACTTCGGCGTGAAGTTCTTTGGCCAGTTCGAACAATTTGTCAAAACCTTCTTTAGATCCCATGCCATAGCCTCCGGCAATCACGATAGGTGCGCCTTTCAGGTTATGTTTGGCTTTTTCTACGTGACGGTCAATGACTTTGACTACATAGTCTGTTTCAGGAACAAACTTGGCAACGTCGTGGTTCACCACTTCACCCTTATAATTTTCATCCAGAATCTCTTTCTTCATCACTCCCTCACGAACGGTCGCCATCTGTGGGCGGTGCTCGGGGTTGACAATGGTTGCAACGATGTTACCACCGAAGGCGGGACGAATCTGATACAACAGATTTTCATAGGTGATGCCGTTCTTCTTGTCTTCGTGGGTACCGATTTCCAACTGGGTACAGTCGGCAGTCAGTCCGCTGGTCAATGCGGAAGATACACGCGGTCCCAGATCGCGGCCGATAACAGTAGCGCCCATCAGACAGATTTGTGGTTTTTCCTCTTTGAACAGATTCACCAAAATGGAAGTGTGGGGCAGTGAAGTATAAGGGAACAGACCCGGAGCATCGAATACATGAAGTTTGTCTACTCCGTAGGGCAATACTTGTTTTTCAATTCCTGCAAGGCCGGTTCCGGCAGCGATTGCCTCAAGCTGGCATCCTAACTGATTAGCTAATTTACGACCTTTGGTTAAAAGTTCGAGACTCACATCGGCACTGTTGTGCCTTCAATCTCGCAATATACAAATACATTATTCATAATCGTTATCCTATTGTATGGTTAGCTAACAGTTCGACAATCAATCCTTCCACATCCTGGTCGCTTCCTGTCATGGTCTTGCTTTCTTTTGCCTGGAAGACGATGTTTTCAATCTTCTTCACTTTGGTGGGAGAGCCTGACAGACCGCACTGCTTGGTGTCTCCTTCTACATCGGCCACACTCCATTCAGTGATATTCAGGTAAGGGAATTTCTCATATAGTTCAGCGTAAGGCAGTTCAGAACCGTCTTTAGTGATGGCTGCTTTTTCCTGTGCGCCGAGAGCGCGTTTGTATTTCTGTAACAATTTGGCATTGCGCGGACGGCAGGGAGCTGCACTTCCGTTTACAGTCAGTACAATAGGCAGAGGACCTTCCACAGTTTCTACCCCTCCGTCAATGTGGCGTTTTACGGTGATGCGGCGGGCAGTTTCGTCCACGTTTAGAATTTCTTCGGTGTAAGTAATCTGGCTTAATCCCAGCTTTTCTGCTACCTGCGGACCTACCTGTGCGGTATCACCGTCGATAGCTTGACGGCCACCGATAATCAGGTCACATTCGCCTATTTTGCGGATAGCCGTAGCGATGGCGTATGAAGTGGCCAACGTGTCAGCACCGGCAAAAGCACGGTCGGTCAATAAATATCCATTGTCTGCTCCTCTGTATAAACCTTCACGAATGATTTCGGCAGCGCGTCCGGGACCCATGGTCAGGATAGTTACCGTAGAACCGGGATGTGTGTCTTTCAGTCTGAGTGCCTGTTCCAAGCGTTCAGGTCTTCCGGATTGAAGATGGCCGGAAGTGCCGCACGGTTGATAGTACCGTCAGCTTCATGGCATCTTTCCCCACATTGCGTGTGTCGGGAACTTGTTTTGCCAGTACTACAATTTTTAAACTCATATACTTTAATATATTTGGTATTAGTAATATTCTGGCGACAAATTTACTTAAACAATTTGAGCAACAAAAGGATATGAGGAGAAAATATGCACAAAAGGTGAGGTGTGAGCATGAGTCGAGGAGGATACAAATGTTTTTATGATAATTATATTGTAGAATAAAAGCGGAAATATTTGTTTAAGTGGAAACTTTTTATATTCTTTGTAGAAAGTGATACTATGAAAACATTCACCTCCAAGTACAATCAAGCTAAATGGCCTCGTGGACGGTCTGTTTCTGATGATAGGGACAGACGGTATCTTTTTCATTATACCTCTTTGAATCATCATAAGATATCCCTATTTCAAACTTTAAAAAATATATTATGAAAAGAACATTTAAAATGGCATTGATTGCCTCATTGGCAGTTGGTGGAAGTTATGTTTTGTATGGTTCTCAAAACAAAGAAGAATTGTCCGATTTAGCTTTGTCAAATGTGGAGGCCTTGACTTTAGGTACGAAGGATTGTATGTATCAACGTAATTCACGTTGTTATGAACTCGTTGTAGGTCCTCCGGGCGAACCTGTTATTATTGAAACAAGTGAGGAAGCGAATTGGGTAAATCGATATACCATTCCTGAGTAATTAGGCATTTATGTAATACGGGACAAAATAAATAGGTGTTAGGCATTTGTTTTGTCCCGTTTGAAGAGTATTAAAATTATGATTAAAATAAAATTGTATTATTCGATTGTTACCATCCTTTTTTTAATTTCCTGTGTCAGTAACAAAGGAAATGACTTTTTATCTATTCCCGCCAAACCGATCTATGGCTCTTATTATGATAAAGAAATTATGTCCAATGAGTTGGTTGCATTCTCTTCTCTTGATTGTGGAATTCTTATGGTTCAACGTTGTAAACTTCCTGGTGAACCTATTTGTCAGATTCTAGAGGAACAGACAGGCGAAAGAGTGGGTAGCTTTGGAAGCAGGGGACAAGGGCCTGGAGAATTTATAGCCGCTGAATTTATTGGAAAAACAGAGGGGGACGATACTTTATATTTTGTTAATTTGCCTTCTACTGTCCTATTGTATGCACGGGAGGAAAAGGGTGCTGACTACCGTTATGTAGGAAGTGAAAAAATTAAAGTAAAAGATGGTTGTTTTACAACCCGTTTCTGTCGACTGTCCAATGGTTATAGTGTGGCGACGACTTTGTCTGGGGGTAAGGAGTTTTTCATTCTCTTTGATAGGGATTTTAAAGAAATAAAGCGTTTCGGTAATCATCCGGTGCGGGGAATGACTACTGAAGCAAATGATTTTATGCAGTTGCAGGGGGAGATGGTTTCATACAAAAACAGCTTTTATTTTGCATCTAGATTTTTTGGTTATCTTTGTCGGTATGATATATCGGATGAGGAAGATGTTACTTTGAAGTGGGAAAAAATGCTTGTTGAGCCTGTTTGCAATGTCTATGAAGCAAATCTTGCAAGAAAGAAGAATAACTTGGATGGATTTTATGGATTGACAGCCAATGATAAATATGTTTTTGTGACTTATAGTGGTGAGTTATGCTATAAAGCCTTTGAAAACTATTCAGCCTGTACACCTAAAACTTTGCTGGGTTTTTCCATCGATGGTGAACTGGTAGGCAAGTACGCATTGGAACACCAAAGCATGAGTGTGCTTCTTTCTCAATATACCCCTCAGTTGTACTTGTTAAATTGCGAATCGGAATGTAATGTTGAAATATTTGAGATGGATGATATCCTGAAAGCAAAATTATGAAAATCCTGCTTTATGTGTTGTTGGCTTTTGGGGTATTTTGTTTCTTCTCGTGTAAAAGGACAGAAAAGGAGCAGTTGACTTTTTTGATGAAAGAATGGACTCGAAAAGAAATTCTCTTTCATGATAGAGCTGTCTTTACCATACAAGGCAAAGACACATTAGATAAGTTTCCTTATGCTTCAACATATTATAAAATTGTAACTTATGTAGACTCATTAGGATGCCTTAGTTGCAAATTGCAATTATTGGAACGGATAAATTTTATAGCGGAGGTAGACTCTGTCACATCTAGGAATGTATCCTTTTATTTTTTCTTCCACCTTAGAAATAGGAAGGAACTAATAATGACATTACAGTCAGAAGATTTTATTTATCCTGTATGTATAGATCTGAAAGATACCTTTAATAAACTGAATAAGTTTCCACTGAATGATAAATTTAGGACATTCTTGCTTGACAATACTAATAAAGTGATATTAGTAGGAAATCCTATGCATCATCCTCGGATAAAAGAGATGTATATGGGACAGTTGCGTGATTGTAATAATAAGCCGGAGGTGGAGGGTGATGAATGAACCAGAGGGTAAAAGAAAAGAATAAATGGATAGACCGTTTAATAAACTTTGTATTTTATGGTTGTGTACTTGCTCTGATATGGTTGCTGTTACAAATCACGACCTTTTCTTCGTTCAGGATTCCTACTGCATCCATGCATCCTACTCTGATAAAAGGTGACTATGTAATAGTGAATAAATGGATAGCAGGCGGCAGGATATTTAATGTTTTTAATGCGGTAAAAAACAAGCATATATCAATAAAACGTATTCCGGGAATACGACGGATAAGAAAAATGATATTCTCATTTTTAATTCACCAGTCGGGCAATATAAGAATCGAATACATTTTGATGTCATGCAATATTATGCTAAACGATGTGTGGGGCTTCCGGGTGACACTGTGGCAATTATCCTGCCTACATTATCTGCCTTAGTCGAGGATAGCCTTACGTTTTCTTTTGATCATAATTACTATGACCTGTTAGGATGGACTGCTGAAAAATTCGGTCCTCTTTATATACCTTGCAAAGGTGATCAAATCCCGATAAATAGTTTGACTGCTACCCAATATGGAAGTGTTATGGAATGGGAGACTAAACAGAAAATAGATTATAAAGATAGCGCATATTTTATAGGAAATCATCGTTTCACAAATTATCAGTTTAAGCATGATTATTATTTTATGCTGGGAGACAATATACACCATTCATTGGATTCACGACATTGGGGATTGGTGCCTGATGATTTCATTGTGGGTGTAGTACAATGGATTTGGTTTTCAAAAGATGAAGAGCAAAATTCAATTCGTTGGAATCGAATCGGTAGAGTAGATTGAAATAAGAGATGCGAAAGGTTATAGTTCTATGCTTGTTCGGATAAAAACGTATAAATGATGCGTTGTGATATATGTTGTATGAAAAGTTTTTGTTAATATTGTCATCATTATGAGTTTGTTTTTGTTGTATGATGAAATAATAACTGAAGAATTATGAAGAAAGTATTGTTTTTATTCGCCTTTTTGCTTCTGGGTATAGGAGCTATGGCACAAAAGGTAATTTATGATGAAACCAACCAGACCGGAGTGCGTACAGTGGTATGCGAGGGTATGAATCTGGGTGTTTCCAATAATATGGACGTATATGTGGCACTCGCTGGATTTCAGTATAAAAGTACCATACGTTATTCGCTGGCTGTTACTATCGGGTCGGGGCATGAGGTGGAAATTCCTAATGACAGTAAGTGTGTCCTGACGTTGGATAATGGAAAGGCATTAGAGCTGCCTACGGTAGCAGGCGGCGCTTCTGTATTGCAGCATGTAGATGTGGAGATGAGTGATGTGTATCAAAGTTTCCGCCGTTTTGCCTATTATAATATAAAGGCTAAAGAATTGAAGAAAATCGGCAAAAACGGTATCGTACAAATGGATATACAGTTATCTCCCGGAAACTATTCCATTGCATTCAACCAGGATGTCTTGGGAAGTATGCTGACCGGTTCTATGTCATTAATAAATAATATGTTTGGGAAATAACTTCTTTTTTCATATTGTATGGTGCAGCCTTTTCTTCTCAGAAGGAGAGGCTGTCTTGTTTTTGAAAGTCAAAGGGTTAAACAAAACGTTGTTTCATGTGTTTTCCTAATGTTTTTTAATGTGATAAACTTATGAGGAAAATACGTAGATGGGGAGTATGGCTCCTTTTAATCATTCCTTTGGCACTGAATGCCCAGCAGCGGGCCGAAAAATTATTGAATGTACCCTTGCCGGAACATTGGCAAGAAGAGGATGCGATGTTTCAACAACTGCTTCCGGTGGATGACCATTGGTGGACTGTATTTCAGGATGCCACACTGGATTCATTGATTCATGTGGCTGTCAGGCAGAATCCGTCTGTCCTTACAGCCTTGAATCGTATAGATATGGCGAAAGCGAATCTGAGGATAGCCAGAGGAGGCTATTATCCGGCTTTGTCATTGGATGCCGGGTGGAACCGCCAACAGACTAGTGGCAATACCGGTACGGGACAGCCTCAATCCAGAGTGGGGTATTATGATGCAACGGTTAATATGAGCTGGCAGGTGGATGTGTTCGGTTCCATCCGCCAACGGGTGAAAGCGCAGAAAGAAAATTTTGCGGCAAGTCGTGAAGAGTACAATGCGACGATGGTAAGTCTTTGTGCAGAAGTGGCGTCAGCTATTTTAATTTGCGTGAGGCCCAACAGGAACTTAGTGTGTTACAGCGCAATGCTTTATCTCAAAAGGCGGTGGTGGATATAACTGAAGTGCGTTATAATACCGGACTGGCTTCCAAACTGGATGTGGCTCAGGCTAAATCGGTTTATTATAGTACATTGGCTTCTATTCCTGCTACAGAATCCGGTATTATTCAATATATGAATGCGTTGGCTGTATTGCTCGGGCTTTATCCTCAGGATGTGACGGCTGCACTGGAAACGGGAAAACCGTTACCCGATTATATAGAGCCGGTAGGGGTCGGTCTTCCCGGACAATTACTTTTACGACGTCCCGATGTACGGGTTGCCGAACGTCAAGTCAATGCACAAGCAGCCTTGTTGGGAGCTTCCAAGACCGATTGGCTTCCCTCATTTTTTCTGAACGGTTCCTTCGGCTATGCTTCACATGATATGAAAGATTTTACTAGACGTAGCAGTATGACATGGAGTATCGCTCCCTCTATGAGCTGGACGATTTTTAATGGTGGCCAGCGTGCGAATAATGTACGCTTGCAGCGTGCACAACTGGATGAAACAATCAATCAGTTCAATACTACGGTTCTTACAGCGGTGCAGGAGGTGGATAATGCCATGAGTAGTTATAAGAATTCCATCAAACAGATTGTAGCATGTCGTGAGATGTTGAATCAGGGGAAAGAGGCATTTAAACTTTCATTGGACTTATACAAACAGGGCTGAGCCCTTTCCAAAATGTATTGGATGCACAGCGTTCGTTACTGTCATACGAGAATTCATTGGTGCAGGCACAGGGATATTCATTGCTTTGTCTGATCCAGATGTATCAGGCATTGGGAGGAGGCTGGTAGGCTGCGACGGAAAAGCTGTTGAACTATAGAAATAATAAAAACCTAACCCAAGATATGAAAAAAATAATGATAGCTTTCGCATGGACGGTATGTGTGTTGACCGCCTGCGATAAAAATAAACCTTCTCAGACAGAAATGCAGGCATTGCCTGTAGATGTTGCGAAACCTTTGGTGGAAAATGTGACGCTGACCAAAGATTATCCCGGTTATCTGGAAGCGGAATCTACTGTAGATTTGGTGGGACGAGTAAATGGAACTTTACAATCCAAGAATTTTGCACCTGGTTCCCGGGTACGTCAGGGACAGGTATTGTTCGTTATAGAACCGACACTTTATGAAAATTCAGTGAAACAAGCGGAAGCTGAATTAAAAACGGCTAAAGCCAATCTTGAATATACTGTCAGTAGTTATCAACGTATGAAAGAAGCGATAAAAAGTGATGCGGTGAGCCGTATACAATATTTACAGGCGGAAAGTCATGTGGCGGCTTGTGAGGCTGCCGTAAGTAATGCTGAAGCAGCTTTGAAAACTGCGCGTACCAACTTGAGTTATTGCTATGTCAAGGCTCCTTGTGACGGAGTGGTTGATGTTTCGGCTTATTCTGTCGGGGCGTATATTGGTGGTGCTTTGCAACCGGTTAAATTGGCTACTGTTTATAAGGATAACCGTATGTATTCCTATTTTAATATTGCAGATAACCAATATCTGACATACGAGCTGGCCCAGGAGGCTGCCAGCAAGATTCCTGCGGAAACTCATTTTGTAACCTTGCGTTTGGGAACTGACGGGGCACAGTCATGGAAAGCGAAACTGGATTATCTTTCTCCCAATGTGACATTAACTACAGGTACTCTCCGTTTGCGTGCGGAATTGGATAACCCTGACGGGATGCTTCGTCCCGGATTATTTGTCAGTGTCACCTTACCATACGGTGAAGCGCGGAATGCAGTGTTGGTTAATGATGCTTCTATCGGAACAGACCAGTTGGGTAAATATTTGTATGTAGTGAATGACAGTGATATAGTGAATTATCGGCATATTGAAGTCGGGCAGTTGGCGGATCATAATATGCGTGTTGTAAAAAGTGGCTTGTCACCTTCCGAACGTTATGTCACCAAGGCATTGTTGAAAGTGCGTCAAGGCATGAAAATTAAACCGATAGAACAAACCAATAAACTTCAATAGCCTTATGTTTTCAAAATTTTTCATAGAACGGCCTATATTTGCCACGGTGCTGGCTTTGTTATTCGTGGTGGCCGGACTTGTAACCCTGAATATATTGCCCGTGGCGCAATATCCCGATATTACGCCTCCTACCGTGCAAGTCAGTGCGGTATATCCGGGTGCCAATGCTGAAACTGTAGCTCAAACTGTCGGTATCCCCATTGAACAGCAGGTAAACGGTGTGGACGGAATGTTGTATATGAGTTCCAATTCCTCTGCATCGGGCGCTTATTCGCTGACAGTGACTTTCGAAGTGGGAACGGATATCGATATGGCAACTGTGATGGTACAAAACCGTGTCAGTGTAGCATTGAATTCTTTACCCGAAGCTGTGAAGGTACAGGGAGTGACGGTGCAGAAGCAGTCATCCAATATTGTGATGATGCTTACACTGAGTGGTGACAGTATTTATGATGGCCTTTATCTGACCAATTATGCCAATTTGAATCTGGTAGACCAGTTGACACGTGTACCAGGGGTAGGAGCGGTGGATGTCATGGGAGCCGGTGATTATTCCATGCGCGTATGGCTGAATCCTGAAACCATGCGTATCCGCAATATTACCCCGCAGCAGGTTTATGCTGCCATTCAAAGTCAGAATATGGAAGTGTCTGCCGGTTATGTGGGACAACCCATCGGCAGTTCGGCCGATAATGATTTTCAATATACGCTGAATGTAAAAGGACGTCTTTCTACTCCCGAAGAGTTCGGCGACATCATATTGAGAGTGGAAGACCAGGGAAAAGTGCTCCGTCTGAAAGATGTTGCAAAAATTGAGTTGGGCAGTGCCGGGTATGGAGTTGTTTCCCGCTTGAAAGGGCAACCTACGGCTGCTATTGCTGTTTACCAGTTGCCGGGAAGTAATTCGCTGGATGTTTCTAAACACGTCCGTGCCCGTATGGCGGAACTGGCTGAAACATTTCCGGCCGGGGTGAAATACAATGTGACGTTGGATACTACCGATGTGGTACACGACTCCATTGATGAAGTGATGAAGACCTTTGTGGAAGCGATTATTCTGGTGGTGCTGGTTATCTTTTTTTTCCTGCAAAGCTGGCGGGCGGTTCTTATCCCCTGTCTTACTATCCCTGTGTCCCTTATCGGAACATTGGCGGTAATGGCTGCTTTAGGCTTTTCCATCAATACATTGACACTGTTCGGCTTGATATTGGCTATAGCTATTGTAGTGGATGATGCCATAGTGGTGACTGAAAATGCCACCCGTATTCTGGATGAAGGGAAGCTGGACGCCCGTGCCGCTACCGAGCAGGCTATGGGGGAGATTACCGGACCTATTGTCGGAGTGGTGCTGGTACTGCTTGCCGTATTTATTCCTACTACGCTGATTAGCGGTATTTCCGGGCAGCTTTATAAACAGTTTGCTTTGACCATCGCGGCTTCTACAGTGATAAGTGGTTTCAACTCATTGACCTTGACTCCGGCAGTCTGCGCTCTGTTGCTCCGTCCCACCCCGACGCATAAAGCGCGTTTGTTCCTCTGGTTTGACAAGATGAATGACTGGATGCAGCGGGTTTATGACGCTTCGGTAAAATGGTTGTTGGCACGGCCGGTCATTGCTATCGGTTCTTATATCGTAATCTCAGTCATTGCTATTCTGATGTTTGTAAAATGGCCCAGCACCTTTATTCCTGAAGAAGATGACGGATATTTTATGATTGCCATTCAGCTTCCGGCAGCTTCTTCTTTAGAGCGTACACAGATGGTGGGTAAGCAGATTGATGCTATTTTGTCAGAGTATCCCGAAGTGAAGACTTATTTGGGCGTAAACGGATTCAGTATCATGGGAGGTGGTCAGTTGCCTAATGCGGCTACCTATTTTGTGGTGCTGAAGAATTGGAAAGAGCGTGCGGGTAAAGAGCATACCGCTCAAGCGGTGGTCAATCGTTTTAACGGACAGGCATATGCATGATACAGGAAGCCCAAGTCTTTGGTATTATTCCTCCTGCTATTCCAGGTATGGGCAATACGGGTGGTTTACAACTCGAACTGGAGGATCGTAAGTCTTTGGGTCCGGAAGAACTGCAAAAGGCGGTTGAGGCTTTATTGGCTAATTATCATAATGAACCGGCTGTCGCTTCCATGAGCAGTATGTATCAAGCGGATGTACCTCAATATTTTTTGAATATAGACCGGGATAAAGTTCAGTTGATGGGTTTGCAGTTGAATCAGGTCTTTTCTACATTAGGGTATTACATGGGGCAGGCTTATGTAAATGATTTTGTGGAATTCGGCCGTATCTACCAAGTGAAATTGGAGGCTGGCGAACAAGCCCAAAAAGTGATTGATGATGTGTTAAAACTGAGTGTGGTCAATTCGAAGGGAGAGATGGTGCCTTTCAGCAGTTTTACGCAGATAGAACAAAAACTGGGGATGGACCAGATAAACCGGTATAATATGTATTCGGCTGCTTCCATCACTTGTACGCCGGCTGCGGGCAGTAGTTCCGGACAGGCGATAGAGGCTATGGGGAGTTTGATTAAAAATCAGCTAGGTGGTGAGTTTGGATATGAATGGACCTCTGTTGCCTATCAGGAAACTCAGGCAGGTAATACTACTACAATTATTTTAATCATGGCCTTGTTGGTAGCTATTTGGTACTGGCGGCACAGTATGAAAGCTGGACAAGTCCAGTGGCTGCGTGATGGGGCTTCCGGTTGCTATTTTGGGAGCGATGTTGGGCTGCTGGGTGATGGGGGTTCCGGTGAGTATCTATACCCAGATCGGTATTATTCTGCTGATAGCCTTGTCTGCGAAGAATGGTATCTTGATTGTGGAGTTCGCCCGTGATTACCGTAAGGCCGGCAATCCTATCCGTGAGGCGGCATACGAGGCAGGGCATGTGCGCTTGCGTCCTATCCTGATGACTTCATTTACCTTCGTGCTGGGTGTGATGCCGTTGTTGTTTGCCACAGGAGCCGGTGCAGGCAGCCGTGTGGCACTGGGTGCGGCAGTGGTGTTCGGTATGGCTGTGAATACAATTTTTGCTACCATTTATATTCCTAACTGGTATGAAGTGATGCAGCATATTCAGGAAAAATGGCTGACTAAGAAAAAATAATTGTTTGGTTTCACCACAGATTGGTCAGATTTATACGGACAACTCGATTTAAAAACTGTATGGATTTGCGTTATCTGTGGTGAATTTGTGTATCTTTGCGACAAACACATGGAAATATGGATACAATAAACAACGATCTTACTAACTTATTGCAACAGATGGGTGTGCATAAGGAAAGCCTGGGTATAACCCAGCGTATTGTCATTATAGCAGGGATTCTGATCATTGCTTTTGTGGCAGATTATTTTTGTAGAAAAATAGTAGTTCCTACTATAAAGAAACTGACGGCAAGGACTCAGGCTACTTGGGATGATTATTTATTCAATGATGCTGTATTAGATAATATGTGTCATCTTATTCCACCTATTATATTGTATGTATTGCTTCCTTTTGCTTTTCCGCATGAACCTGTGACTTTGACATTCATTCTGAAGCTATGTTGGGTGTATATCACGCTGTAGCCATGAAGTTGATTTGTTCTTTTCTGACTTCTCTCTATACCATTTCAAGCGAACATGAGAAACTAAAGAATCATCCTCTGAAAGGGGTATATCAGATGATAAAACTGATTGTGATTTGTGTAGGGGTGATCATTATAGTCAGTACCTTGATTGATAAAGATCCTGTGAATATTCTTACCGGATTGGGTGCTTCTGCAGCTATCTTGATGTTGGTTTTCAAAGATACGATTATGGGGCTGGTAGCCGGAGTCCAGCTTTCTGCCAATGATATGCTCCGTCCGGGAGATTGGATTACCATGCCGAAATACGGAGCGGACGGTACAGTAATAGAAGTGACTCTTACCACTGTAAAGGTACGCAATTGGGATAATACTATAACTACAGTCCCACCTTATGCATTGGTCAGTGATTCGTTTCAGAATTGGCGTGGCATGAGGGAAAGTGGTGGACGCAGAGTGAAACGTTCTATTAATATAGATATGAATACGGTCCGTTTCTGTACACCGGAACAAATGAAAAAATTTGAAAAACAAGTCTGGATGTCAGGCTTTGAAAAGACAGGAAAGGAGGAGGTGAATCTTTATGTATTTCGTCACTATATGGAATATTATTTGCGTCATAATCCTCGGGTGAATACAGAATTGATTTTGATGGTGCGTCAATTACAACCTACGCCGCAAGGATTACCCATAGAACTTTATTTCTTCTCAGCCAATAAAGACTGGATTCCATACGAACGTTTGCAAGCAGAGGTTTTTGACCATTTGTTGGCTGTTCTTCCCGAATTTGGATTAAGGGTATTCCAAATTCCTTCAGGATTGGATGTGTTGTCTCTTTCTTCTCATTAATTATTTATAATCTCACTAGCGGAGAGGTACAGGAATCATCACATATTAACATGGATTACATCAAATTTATTGATTGTCAAAATGAATAATCCGTGTTAATATGTGAGAATGTACACTATTATACATGAAGTTCCAGTATAAACCGAGTTCCTTTTTTATAATCAGTGTCCAAAGTCAGTGTACCATTTAATTTATAAGCGATAAGGCTGCAAGTAGGCAACCCTAGTCCGTTTCCTTGCGTTAAATCGCGTATTTCTGCAAATGGCTTGAACAGTTTTTCACGTGCTTCAACCGGAATTCCCGTTCCCGTATCGGTTAGTATGAATTGATGTGTATGGGCGCTTCGTTTTTTGAATTCCAGTGAAATCTTACCACTTTTCGTATATTCTGCCGCATTGTTCAATAAATGGTTTAATATACGTTCCAATTCTTCTGCATTTGTCTTAATATTTACACGTGGAACATTTACCACTGCTTCTACTCCGGATTTGAAGTTTATTTTCGCTTTTTCCATAATACTTTCACACAATGTATTTATGTTCAGTTCCTTTAGCGGATAATGTTCTTCACGTGTTTCTTCCAATGAAATATACGTTTGGATAGCTGTCATTAATTCTTTCAGTGCCTTGATGTTTTCATGTAATATTGGGGTGGATATTGTTTCCTTTGTTGCTTCATCTATTGTATTCAGACTTGGTTCAATTTGGGCGCTGATATTACCGATAAATTTAGACTTCTGCTCATTGTTTTCATTCGCTATCTGCAGGCTATGTTTCAATTTCTTTACTTGGCGGATATGTTTAAATAACAGGGTAGCTAAGAATAATAATCCGGCAGCCAATATGGCGGATAACACACATAGTGCAATGATAATAATTAGATTTGTGGTAATCTTGTCTTCTTTTTCCTGCAAAGTCTTTTGGCTGGTTTCATATTTTTGTTGCAGTGTGTTTAGTTCATTGGCTGTTTTTACTGCTTTTATGGAATCTTGCCATGAAGTATAAAGTTTTCTCATTGCAATAGCCAATGGGGCATTATTATTCTGTTCGGCATATCCCAACATGTCTTTATAGCATTGGTCTATTCCTTTTTCGTCTTTACCGGCAGAGCGCTTTTGGAATAAGATGTTGTAACATTCCAAGCTTTTGTCTGTCATACCGAAAGTTTGATAATAATTGGCTTCCGTCATTAGAAGCTCTTCTTGTAAAGAGTCTGATTTTAATTGGTCTGTATAGGAATGAAGTTGTTTCAATAGTATCTTGCATTGTTCTGTATTTTTTAGATTCGTATACATACGCAGGCGTTCTTTACCCACCATGAAACGTAATTTGTATTCGGGTGATTTTTTTTCTTGCTCATTATAATAAATCAATGCATCCATTTGTCGGCAAGTGGCAAAGGCTTCTTTATATTGCCTGTTTTGAGTAAAGAGCGTACTTATCCGTATTCCCTCTTCTACCGCTTTATTTATTTGCTTTTGTTCGGCATACTGAGTGAATTTTGCCCACTTTGTATTTAACTCTTGAATATTGACATCTGCCGGTTTGGCTGTAGTTTGTCCTTGCCCTGCAGCACAACAAAAGGCAAGTGCTAATGTTAGAAGAATTTTTTTCATTATTGAAACAGGTTTTCTGCAAATATAACCTTTTTTTAAGCAAAAAGTTTAGGGAAGTGCAACTTTTTTTCAGCTTCTAGCGTCTAAACAGTAAAACAATAACTTTTAAGCAGGACAGGCCATCTTGTAAAAAGAATAAAATCATAATATTTAAAATGAGAAAAATAGTAATGATAGCTATACTGGTAGTCAGTATGGTACAAGGAGTTTTTGCCCAACAAATAATTATAAAGGGCACTGTGAAAGACGCGACAAGCAAAAAGGCAGCAGAATATGTTAATGTAGTTTTACAAACAGCAGATTCGGTTTTTGTTGGAGGGACTACTACGAATGGTAAAGGCGATTTCTTGCTGAATAAGGTTTATGCAGGCAATTATTTATTGGCACTATCCTGTGTGGGGTATCGTACGCAATTCATTGTATTAGACGGAATTAAACAGAATATAAATTTAGGGGAAATTTTGTTGGAAGATGATGCTGTGGCTATGGAAGGTGTAACAGTTAGTGCTTCCGGACAGATCAGTCATTCGGATCGTAAGTTGATTTTTCCTTCTGAACGGCAAATGAAGGTTTCGACAAATGGAGTCAATCTGTTGCAACAGATGATGCTTCCCCGTATTCAGATAAACCCCATGAATAATGAGATAGGAGTGTTAGGGGGAGGAGAACTTCAGCTTCGTATTAATGGAGCGAAAGCAGAAGTTGAAGAGATTAAGGCATTACAGCATCAGACATTATTCGAATAGAGTATCATGACAATCCAGGTTTGCGTTATGGTAATGCTGAGGTAGTGCTTGATTATATTGTCCGCCGTCCGGAAACGGGGGGAAACTTTGGAGTGGATTTGTCTCAGGGGATGAATGCCATGTGGGGAGAATATAATGTTTTTGGAAAAGTGAACCATAAGAAGTCGGAGTTTGGCGTTTCGTATTACATGGGACCTCGCGATTTCTATGGTATGTACCGGGATAATGAAGAGGAATTCCATTTGGCGGACGGAACGACATTACATCGTATAGAAGAAGGTGAACCGGGGCACGGATCTATGTTTATGAATAATTTAAGTATGAATTATAATTTGCAGCAGACCGAAAATTCATTGTTCAGTGCTACTTTTCGTTTGAGAAGTAATAGCCAGCCGCATTGGAATTATCAAGGAGTATTGACTAATATTGCCGATTCTGATGATAAGGTGGATATGATAGACCGTACTAAAGAAAGTTGGTCTCGTCCTTCGTTGGATCTTTATTATCAACAGGGATTGAAAAATAAGCAACTTTTGGTATTCAATGTGGTCGGTACTTATAATAAGGAAAAATCACGCCGTTTGTATCAAGAAAGTTTGCAGGATGAGTTGTTGACTGATATTAATAATAATGTATTGGGAGATAAATATTCTCTGATTGGGGAGGCTGTTTATGAGAAGCAATTTTCTAAAGGAAATTCCTTGAGTTTCGGTTTGCGCCATACTCAGTCTTTTGCCAATAATGAATACCGTAACGGTCATTATTATGAAACGGATATGAATCAAGGGGATACATATGTTTATGGTGAATATAGAGGAAAGGTGAAAAAATTGGACTACAGATTGGGGGTAGGCGTTACTCGTTCTTATTATAAACAAAGTGGTGATGATTCGTATGAGAATTATAGTTTTAATCCCCGTTTGGTACTGCATTATGCATTACCGGGAAATTCATTTGTTCGTTGGAAATCCGATATCAGTAATGCTTCGCCGTCATTGGGGGATTTAAGTGCTGTAGAACAGATTGTGGATTCGTTGCAAATCAGACGAGGCAATCCGAACTTGAAAGCCTATTTGCGTTATCACACAGAGTTGACATACGAATGGCAGAAAGGTATATTTTATTCTAATCTTTGGGGAGCGTATGATTATCAGCCGAATGCCATTATGGACGAGAAGTATCAGGACGGTGACAAGATTGTACAGACATGGGACAATCAAAAGGATTGGCAGAAATTATCGGGGCGTCTGACTTTGCGTGTCGGTCCTATTAAGGATATGCTACAGTTCTCGTTTACCGGTGGAGTAAACCATTATATGAGTCATGGTAATACATATTCTCATACTTATACAAACTGGTATTGTAATGCTGAAGCATCCTTTAATTACAAGCAGTTCTCTCTTTACTGGCAGATGAATACTAACTGGAATAATTTCTGGGGGGAAACCTTGTCGGGGGGAGAGAATATTCAGGTATTGGTGATGTATTACACGCATAAGAATTTGCGTGTGGGGTTGGGCGCTTTCAATCCGTTTACGGATAATTATAAGCAACAGACTGAGAACTGGAATAAATATGCTTCTTATAAAAAAACGAATTATGTGAAGGAGAGCTCGCAAATGTTTTTGGCAAGTGTTTCTTATAATTTCTCGTTTGGCCGTAAGTTTAAGACAGGTCAACGGAGGGTGAATAATAGTGATAACGATTCCGGAGTGATGAGTACCGGAAAATAAACAAGATAATCATTTGAATGAACTTAAGTTCATGGGGCAAGTAAGTTAAGTAACTTGACTCACGAACATAAGTTGCTTGGCTTACGAAGTTAAGTTCATAAATTTACCGGAATAATAGATATATTACCCTTAACAAAATCATATATGAAAATGAAAAAAAACTTGATTGATTATGAATCCTGTGGGAGAAAATTACGGATTACGCAAAGGCCACCGGTAGAACGACTGCTCGTCCTGTACTTCTATTATATTATGTATTGCGAAGCCCCGAAACTCCCTCTTCGGATAAGATGTTGATTGTGGCGGCACTTTCGTATCTGGTATTGCCGATCGATTTGATTTCGGCTAAGCGGTTACCAATTATCGGCTGGATTGATGAAGCGGTATCTTTGGTTTATGCTTATAAAAAGGTGTGCCGCTATGTGACTCCTGAGATTGAATCAGAAGTGGATAATATATTGGAACGCTGGTTCCCGGAAGGAAAGTATGAGTTGATAGAAGAATAAATATTGTACTTGTCTTTGGGGAGTAAGGATGGGTAAATGGAGTATTTTAGGAATGGGCTTCGTCGAATTTCGGCGTGGCCCTTGCTGATTGTAGACAAAGGTAAATTGTAACTCCCCCCAAGGAACTTCATTTTGTCTGAGAATATGTGAGGTATGTAAAAGTGTTACAATATGTTTTGAGTCTTATTAATTCCCTATAATTCAATTATTAACATGACCTAAGTTCTCTTAGAACTTTATATTAAATATTGCTGCAAAGATATGAAAATATATTAAATATCAAAGAAATTGCAGATAAAATGTTGGATAATAAATAATTTTATTCTATTAAGCCTTACTTTTTGCTTGCCAAATCCAGCAAAACAACTCTTTTTGAGCGTTTTTATCTAAGTTCTAAGAGAACTTAGCATTTATGAACGTTAAATTAAAAAGTTTTTTTATGAAAAAGAGAGTTTTGTTTACGTTGGCTTGTCTATTCCTATGGACAGGTATGGCAATGGCTCAAGTATCCCGAATTACTGGAGTTGTAGTTTCGGCAGAAGACAATGAGCCGATTGTCGGAGCTTCGGTTCTTGTGAAAGGTACTACCCTTGGAACTATTACCGATATGAATGGCCGGTATAGTATAAACAATATTCCGGTCAATGCAAAATCTTTGGTAATATCGTTTGTCGGTATGAAAACACAAGAATTGGCTATAAAGGGTGGTGAGCAAAGAGTAGTGATGCAAAGTGATACGGAATTGATTGATGAGGTCGTTGTAGTGGCTTATGGTACACAGAAAAAATCATCTTTTACAGGAGCTGCTTCCACAGTAGGGGCCAAATCCATAGAGAAACGTGCTATCACTAATGTTACAGCTGCATTGGAAGGAAATGCTTCCGGAGTTCAGGTGACTGCTGCCACCGGACAACCTGGTGAATCTTCTTCTATCCGTATTCGTGGGTTTGGCTCAGTCAATGCATCCAATGCTCCTTTATATGTAGTGGACGGAACTATATACAATGGCAGCATAGGTGATATTAATCCTGCGGATATTGAGTCTATGACTATATTGAAAGATGCGGCATCTACTTCTTTGTATGGTTCAAGTGCGGGTAATGGTGTGATCTTGATTACTACTAAAAAAGGTAAAGAGTCAGGTGGAACAGGAGTAAACTTGACCATTAACCAAGGATGGTCAAACAGGGCTTATAAAGATTATAAAAAGGTGGGGATTTATGATTACTATCCTTTACAATGGGAGATGTTGAAGAACTCTTATATTACATCTGGTAAGGATGCTGCAACGGCGGCCTCATTGGCAACATCTAAAATTGGAAGTACATTGAAGTATAATCCTTTTGTTGGTGTCGCAGACGATGCCATTGTCGGAACTGATGGAAAACTGAATTCTTCTGCTGATGCATTGAAGTGGGGGGATGATTTGGATTGGGAAGATGCAGCTTTCAAGACCGGCTATCGTCAGGAATATAATTTGAGTTATAATACAAAAACAGAAAAAAGTGATACTTATGCTTCTGTTGGCTATTTAAATGATGATGGTTATATGATCAAGACTGACTTTGAACGTTATTCTGGTCGTTTGAATTATAATGTGTATCCTACTAAATGGTTCAAGACTGGTTTGAATTTGGGAGTAACGCGTACGGTATCCAATTATTCAACTTCAGATTCGGGAAATTCGAGTTCATATAGTAACCTTACCCGTTTTATTCGTACCATGGCTCCTATATATCCCGTTCATAAACATGATTTGGAAACCGGTGCTTATTTGGATGCTAATGGTAAGGCAACTACTGATCCGGGTGAATATATTTATGATTATGAAGGAACTCGCTTGTCGAATAATGGACGTGATGCGATAGCTGAAACAGAGTTCAATCAACGTGAACTGGTGCGTGTTAATCAGACTGGACATACTTATCTCACTTTGACTCCGGTTGAAGGGTTGAACCTTACAGCCAATTACTCTATCAATAATATTGATTATCGTCGTAAAGTCTATGAAAATCCTTATGTGGGCGATGGCACTGCCGGACCGGGTCGTTTGAACCAAATGTCTACCCGAACGCTGACTCAGACCTTCAATCAATTGATAACTTATAGCAAGTCTATCGGAAATCATAACTTTGACGTTCTTTTGGGACATGAAAACTATTCTTATAAGTATGAGTATTTATATGGCATGAAGACCCAGGAAACAGTTTCGGGCATGTATGAATTTGGTAATTTCGTAAATATCAGTTCACTTAGCTCCTATACGAACACCTATAAAAAGGAAGGTTACTTTGGCCGTATCAATTATGATTATGCGCATAAATACTACGCTTCACTTTCTTATCGCCATGATGGTTCCTCGCGTTTTGCAAAAGAGAACCGATGGGGGAATTTCTGGTCGTTCGGAGCAGGCTGGAGAATTAGTGAAGAGGCATTTATGAAGGATGTGAAATGGGTGAATAACTTGAAATTACGTGCTTCTTACGGTGAAACAGGTAATGATAATATATTGGATAGTGATGGTGATCCTGATTATTATCCTTATCAGACCTTATATGGTTTGGGATATAAGAATGGCTCAGAAGCTGGAGCCTACTTCACGGTGATAGCCAATCCCTCATTGAAATGGGAAACACAGATATCTACGGATATTGCTCTTGAATTTGGTTTGTTTGACCGTTTGACGGGTACTATTGAATATTTTAAGAAAGATTCCAAGGATTTGTTGTTTGATGTTTCCCAGCCTGCTTCTGTCGGAGTAACATCCATTATACAGAATATCGGTAAGGTTACTAATTCAGGAGTGGAAATAGAGTTGGATTATAATGCATTTAAAAATAAAGATTGGAGTGTATCTGTTGGGGCCAATGCTACTTTTGTGAAGAATAAGATCAAGAATCTGCCGGCTACAATGAAAGAAAATGGATATATCAGTGGCTCAAAAAAGTGGTTGGAAGGAAAGTCCATTTATGAATTCTGGCTTCGTCAATGGCATGGGGTAGACCCTCAGACCGGTGATGGTTTATATGTGGCTGATGTAAGTAAATATAATCAAGGGAATATCGGAACAGGGGATGGAAACATTACGCAGAGCCAGTTTGATGAGTATAAAAAAACAGTAGTGACTATTGATGGTAAGGAATTGACCAATTCGTATACTTATGCTAAATACGACTTCAGCGGTTCTTCTATTCCTGATGTGTATGGTGGGTTTAATGTCAGAGTTAGTTATAAGAACTTTGAATTGGCTGCTGTATTCTCTTACCAGTTGGGCGGTCAGATTCTGGATACTAATTATGCTACCATGATGAGTATGACTGAATTTGGTTATGCACAAAGTCCGGATTTGTTAAAAGCATGGAAACAGGCAGGGGATATTACTGAGGTTCCCCGTATAGACAATAGTGCGGCTCATACCACGAATATTGGTCAGTCTTATTCAACTCGTTGGCTTACCAGCTCGGATTATCTTAATTTAAGATCTGTCACTATTGGCTATCAGCTCCCAAAAACTTGGTTGAGCAAAGTGATGCTTAAGAGTGCCCGTTTGAATCTGACTGCGGAAAACTTGTTCATGTTGAAAGCCCGTCAGGGATTGAACCCGATGGCCAACTATTCCGGTGTGACTTATAATGAGTATATGCCGTCCCGTAATATCACGTTAGCTTAATGTTTCATTCTAAAAATAAAAGAATTATGCGATCAATTAAAAATATAACATTAGGATTAGCGACAGTGGGAGTAATGTCTCTATCCGGTTGTGCCGGTGATTATCTGGATACCATTCCGTCTACCTCTGTTTCAGAAACGACAATAAACACCTCGTTGGACAATCTTTATATAGCATTGAACGGAATTCATAAAGAGATGGTTTCTCAGGAAAGCGGATATCAGTGTCTGGGCGGTGAACCCGGTTTTATGATGTCACGTGATGCAGAGGCTGATGATATGAATTGGCAGACAAATACATGGATGAAGGCGGCTATTTAGGATGGCAATGCAATATGAATGAAACGAATGGTTATAATTATAAGTTCTGGCAGATTTATTATCAATGGATTCTGAATGCCAATAAAATTTTGGCGGGTTTGGAGGAAGTTGAAATAACTAGCCAGGAATTGTTTGACCAGATAAAGGGAGAAGCCTTATGTATCCGTGCTTGGGCTCATTTTAATTTGGTCCAGCTTTATGCAAAACGTTATGAAGCCGGCAAGGATAATACACAGGATGGAATTCCTTATCGTGAAAAAGCTGTGGCCGAAGAGCAGGCACGTAATTCCGTAGAAGATGTTTATGCTAAAATCAATAATGATTTGGATGAGGCTTGTATACTTTTGAGTGGAATAAAAGTAAATGATGTCAATCATTATAGCGAGATGGTGGCATGGGGATTGAAGCACGTGTAGCACTGGCCATGCAAGATTATAATAATGCGGCGGTTTATGCAGGGAAGTCTGTTTCTTTAGCTGAAGCTGGTGGTCACCGGTTGATGACTGGCAGTCAGTTGAATTGTGGGTTTGCCAATATCACGACGGACACTAAAGAAGCGATGTATGCTGCAATGACTCCCGATGATAAGACTGTCTATTTTTATTCTTATTACGCATATATGTCATGGAACTTTAACTCCAGTGCCATTCGTCAGGGAGTGAAGTGCATAAATGTGGATGCTTATGAAACGATGTCTGAAACAGACTTACGGCGTGCGTGGTGGGATCCGACAGGGGAAGCATCTGTTCCATCATCAAGTTATGCAAAGAATGCTTATCAAAACCGTAAGTTTACTGCCCGTTCTACAGCCGATGCTGTAGGTGATGTCGCATTTATGCGTTTGGCAGAAATGTATCTCACCCAGGCCGAAGCATTGGCTCGTGCAGGAAAAGATAGTGAGGCGCAGGCTGTGTTTACTAAATTCCAGATAACCCGCGATCCCTCTTATGTTTCAAAAGGAAATATCGGTGATGCTTTGGCAGAGGAAATTATGAATAGTCGCCGGGTGGAATTGTGGGGTGAAGGTTTTCGTTTTTATGATTTGAAACGTTTGCATATGTCTATTAAGCGTGGATCAAATTTTGATATAGCTTTCTGTACTTTTCTTGAAAAGGATAAAGATGCACAAGGTTGGGTGTGGGAGATACCTAAAATTGAAACTGACTTTAATTCACTTTGTACGAAGAACTATTGATAATTCTCTCTAACACATAAATTTTCTCTTAAAGGAGGTGGGCAGAATTTTTCTTGAAAGTTTTGTACCACCTTTTTGCTTGACATAACCTTTGTTTTACAAGACCGATAGCTTTTCTGGTTTTCTTTTTGTGTTACTTGTATTGTCTAATATCAATTTGTTTGATGTTTTTTAGTAATTTAGAAGAAATGGATTTAATTTATCCTTGGTCTATCGTTATAATCCATTGTCTTGAATAAAGTAAAGAACCTGTAAACACGAAATAAGTGTAAACAGATTCTTTACTATTGTTTAAAATGATAAACTATTCAGGTGAAAAAGCTTATTCCTCTTCGTCCAGTAAAATGTCCATAATCTGAACAGCTGCTTTGGCAACAGAAGTTCCGGGACCGAAGATTGCTACAACACCTGCCTTGTATAAGAAGTCATAGTCTTGAGCGGGGATAACACCACCGGCGATGACCAAAATATCTTCACGACCTAATTTCTTTAATTCTTCAATAATCTGCGGGATCAGTGTCTTGTGTCCGGCAGCCAATGAAGAAACACCTACTACATGAACGTCATTTTCCACTGCGTCACGAGCAGCTTCGGCAGGAGTTTGGAACAACGGTCCCATATCTACGTCGAAACCACAGTCGGCATAACCTGTTGCAACTACTTTTGCACCACGGTCGTGTCCGTCCTGTCCCATCTTGGCAATCATGATACGCGGACGGCGGCCTTCCTTCTTTGCAAATTCTTCGGTCAGTTCGCAAGCTCTTGCGAAGTCTGTATCCTTTTTACTTTCTGATGAGTACACGCCTGATATAGTTCTGATTACTGCTTTATAACGTCCTACAATTGTTTCACAAGCATCCGAAATCTCGCCCAAGGTAGCACGGACATGAGCTGCCTCTACAGCCAGTTCCAGCAAATTGCCTTTACCTGTCTTTACACATTCGGTGATGGCTGCCAAAGCTTTGTCTACTTCTGCTTGATTGCGGCCTTCTTTCAAACGCTTCAGATTTTCAATTTGTTCCAAACGTACAGCTGTATTGTCTACTTCAAGGATATCGATAGGATCCTCTTTTTCCAAACGATATTTGTTAGTGCCTACAATTGTCTGGGCACCGGAGTCGATACGGGCCTGAGTACGTGCCGCAGCTTCTTCAATACGCATTTTGGGTACTCCGGTTTCGATAGCTTTCGCCATACCGCCCAAGCTTTCAATTTCCTGAATATGTTCCCAAGCCTTGTGAGCCAGTTCGTTAGTTAAAGATTCTACATAGTAAGAACCACCCCATGGGTCCACGTTCTTGCAAACATATGTTTCTTCCTGAATATAAATCTGAGTATTACGTGCGATACGTGCAGAGAAGTCGGTGGGCAATGCAATTGCCTCATCCAATGCGTTGGTGTGCAGTGACTGGGTGTGTCCCAATGCTGCTGCCATAGCTTCAATACAAGTACGACCTACATTGTTGAACGGATCTTGCTCCGTCAATGACCAGCCGAAGTCTGGGAATGGGTACGCAATGCCAGTGATTTCGGATTCTTCGGGTTGAACTGCTTGACAATTTTAGCCCACAGCATACGTGCCGCACGCATTTTGGCTATTTCCATAAAATGATTCATGCCGATAGCCCAGAAGAATGACAGACGCGGAGCGAATGCATCGATGTCTATACCTGCGGCTACTCCGGCCCGAAGATATTCCAAACCGTCAGCCAGTGTATAAGCCAATTCAATATCTGCTGTGGCACCTGCTTCCTGCATGTGGTAGCCCGAGATGGAGATAGAATTGAACTTAGGCATTTTTTGTGAGGTATATTCAAATATGTCAGAGATGATCTTCATGGAAAAGGCAGGTGGATAAATATAAGTGTTACGCACCATAAACTCTTTTAAGATATCATTCTGGATGGTTCCGGCCATTTCTTCCAATTTGGCTCCCTGTTCCAAACCTGCATTGATATAGAATGCCATGATGGGAAGTACGGCACCATTCATGGTCATGGAAACAGACATCTTGTTCAAAGGAATACCATCGAACAAAACTTTCATATTTTCCAATGAGCAAATAGACACGCCTGCCTTACCTACGTCACCTACTACACGTTCATGGTCGGGGTCATAGCCGCGGTGTGTCGGAAGGTCGAATGCGACAGACAAGCCTTTCTGGCTGATGCCAAATTACGGCGATAGAATGCATTACTTTCTTCGGCAGTGGAGAAACCTGCGTATTGGCGGATAGTCCAAGGACGGAAAGTGTACATCATGGAGTACGGGCCGCGAAGATAAGGAGGAATACCTGCTACATAGTTCAAGTGCTCCATGCCTTCCAAATCTTCTTTAGTGTAAACAGGCTTCACATTGATGTGTTCCGGCGTTTTCCAGTCGGCGGTGATGCCATTTTCTTTTTGCCATTCCATACCATTCTGAGGTTGAAATCCGGCATATATATCTATATTTTTAAAATTCGGTTTCATTGTTCTTCCTTACTTAATTCCTAACTTAGCGTTGTATTCTTTCAATGTGTCCAATACGTTGACACGTACATGGATAAAGTTTTCGATGCCTGCGGCTTTCAGCTCTTCCATACAAGCAGGAGCACCTGCAACAATGAAAATAGCTCGTCCGTCCAATGCCTTGAATGCAGGAATAGCATATTCTGCGTATTCATCATCGCTGGAACAGATAACTACGATATCTGCACCGGCTTTCATAGCTGCTTCGACACCGGCCTCTACTGTGGGGAAGCCCAAATTGTCGATTACTTCGTAACCGGCACAAGCCAGGAAGTTGCATGAGAATTGGGCACGTGCTTGACGCATGGCCAGATTACCGATAGTCAGCATAAATGCTTTCGGACGTTTGCCGGATTTCTCTGTCTGCAAACGAAGTGCTTCAAACTGGCTGGCAGCACGGTCGAAGTTTAATGTGGCAAACGGCTTTTCACAGCTGTCATGATTACCTCCACAACAACATTTGGCTTCTACAGGAGCCTTTTCGCCTGCTTTTTCATTGAAGTTAGGATATTGGTTGGTACCCAGTAGAATTTCTTTGCGTTTTGAAACGGAATCGTGGCGGGCCTTGTTGCTTGCGTTGATCGCTTCCTGTACTTTTCCTGCTTTGACTGCTTCCAGCATTCCTCCTTCGTCTTCTACTTTCAAGAATAATTCCCATGCCTGTGTGGCAATAGAAATTGTTAAATTTTCAATAAAGTAAGAACCCGCGGCGGGGTCAACTACTTTGTTGAAATGACATTCTTCTTTTAGCAATAACTGTTGGTTACGGGCGATACGTTCAGAGAAGTCGTCCGGAGTTTCGTAAGTCTTGTCAAACGGGGTTACGGTGATGGAGTTGACTCCTGCCAAGGCGGCACTCATCGCTTCGGTTTGAGTGCGGAGCAGGTTTACATGTGCATCAAACAAAGTCAGGTTGAAAGTGGATGTTTCAGCATGTGCCACCATTTTGCAGGCACAGAGACAAGTACCGTCTTCCGCTTTGTTCGGACATTCGGGCTGGCGGTTGCATTGAGGATGATATTCTTTTACGATGTCCGCCCATAACATACGTGCTGCGCGGAACTTGGCAATTTCCAGAAAATAGTTGGAACTGATGCCGAAATTGAATTTTATTTTCTTGGCAGCCAGTGCGGCAGGAACTCCTGCTTCTACCAGCTTGCTCAGATATTCGTTACCCCAGGCCAATGCATAGCCCAGTTCTTGTGAAATATAAGATCCGGCATTGTTCAGTTCTATCGCATTGACACAGATACAACGGAATTTAGGTAGCGGAGCCAGTACTTCTACCAATTCTTTGGCAGTAGTGATGAAATTGCTAAGGTCTTTGCCTTTTACCATCATTTTACCCATAGGGTCATAGTTGACGGAGCCTTGCAACTTGGTCAGGTCGTATCCTTTCTTTTGGAAGTAAGCAACCAATAATTTGGCTAATTCCACCGTATGTCCTTGGCAAGTGGAGAAGTTTAACTCAATGCATTCCGCACAGATATCATTCAATAATGTTTCGATATATTCAGGACTGAGGTCTTTCTTCTTTACGTAGAATCCCAATGAGTCAACACCTTTGTTCAAAATATCCAGTGCTTTAGCATTAGCCTCTTTAGGGCATTCTACTTTGATTTCCTGACGCACGAACCAAGTATTGTCGTTTTTCTTCGTGCCTCTTACATAGGGGAATTCTCCGGGTAGTCCTTCAGTTGTTTTCAAACCTTCCAGATCTTCCTGGCGATAAAATGGTTTTACTTTAAAACCTTCGTTGGTTCTCCAAACCAATTTCTTTTCAAAATCAGCGCCTTTCAAGTCGGCTGTAATCTTTTCCATCCACTGTTCCGTAGAAACGGCTGGGAAGTCCGAAAAGAGTTTCTCTTTACTATCTGCCATAGTTTATTCGGTATTAATATTTAAGAATTATATCACATACTTTTTCAATAGTACGGGCAAATATACTAAAACCTTTTAAATAGAATCCTTTTTTTAGCTATTTTCATAAAGGAGAAAGAGAGGTTTCTGTCATTTTGTTAAGTGACGAAAATAAAAGATGTTCTTATTGCAAAGTGGATATTGCAAAATAAATAGGAATCATGAAATAATAGTTTTCAAATTGTTGGGCTGAGTGAGGGGAATTCATTAATTTTGCGGCAATTTATAAAAACATAGTATTATATCATGGACTGGTTACAAAATCTATTATTTGATGAAAACTCAATAGCGCATATCGTGCTGCTTTATTCCTTTGTGATTGCAGTAGGAGTGTTGCTGGGAAAAATTAAATTTTTCGGGGTATCGTTAGGTGTTACTTTTGTTTTGTTTACCGGTATTGTCTGCGGACATTTCGGCTTAACGGGGAATACACAGATACTTACATTTTTACAGGATTTCGGACTGATATTGTTCGTGTTTTGTATCGGACTTCAGGTAGGTCCTTCTTTTTTCTCTTCCTTTAAGAAAGGAGGGATTGCTATGAATCTAGTGGCAATGGGGATTGTCGCATTGAACATTGCTGTGGCTGTGGCTTTGTATTATGGTTTGAACGGCCGGATAGAGCTGCCTATGATGGTGGGTATTCTTTGTGGTGCCGTAACGAACACGCCGGGACTGGGTGCTGCCAACGAAGCGTTGAGCCAGCTGAATTACAGTGGCCCGCAGATAGCGATGGGATATGCGTGCGCTTATCCGTTGGGAGTGCTGGGTATCATTGGTTCTATTATTGCTATCCGCTACATTTGCCGGATTAATTTGAAAAAGGAGGAAGAGGATATCGCTAAAGAAGAAGCTGCAAATCCTCATCTGACTCCTCGTATGATGCACCTGGAAGTACATAATGAGGCGTTGGCAGGAAAAACGTTGCTTCAGGTCAGAGACTTCATGGGGCGTGACTTTGTTTGTTCGCGTATATTGCAGAACGGTCATGTCAGTATTCCTAATCGTGATACTGTCTTCCATCTTGGTGATCAGTTGTTTGTGGTTTGTGCAGAGGACGATGCGGAAGCCATTATTGCTTTTATCGGTCCTAAAATTGAAGTGGATTGGGAAAAGCAGGATACTCCGATGGTATCCCGCCGTATTTTGATTACACAACCTAAAATGAATGGTAAGCAATTGGGTGAGTTTCATTTCAGTAGTATGTATGGTGTGAATGTGACCCGTGTCAACCGTTCAGGTATGGATATTTTCGCTTCACGTAACTTGACCTTGCAGGTAGGTGACCGTGTAATGGTGGTAGGTCCTCAGGATGCGGTGGAACGTGTTGCCAATTTGATGGGTAACTCATTGAAACGTTTGGATCATCCTAATATCGTGACTATTTTTGTGGGTATTTTCCTGGGTATTTTCTTTGGTAGTCTGCCTATTGCGTTTCCAGGTATTCCTACTCCGGTAAAATTGGGTTTGGCTGGTGGTCCGTTGATTGTATCTATTTTGATAGGTCGTTTCGGATATAAATTGAAATTAGTGACTTATACCACTATGAGTGCCAATTTGATGTTGCGTGAAATTGGTATTGCTTTGTTCCTTGCCAGTGTGGGGATAAAGGCTGGTGCGAATTTTGTGAATACGGTTGTCGATGGAGATGGTTTGTTGTATGTGGGTTGTGGTTTCCTTATTACAGTTATACCTTTATTAATAATGGGAGCGGTTGCACGCTGGCATTACAAGATGAATTATTTCATGTTGATGGGGCTTATTGCAGGTAGTAACACAGATCCCCCCGCATTGGCGTATTCTAATCAGACAGCAGGTAATAATGCTCCGGCGGTAGGTTATTCTACTGTGTATCCGGTGTCCATGTTCCTTCGTATTCTGACTGCCCAATTATTGATATTAATATTGGCAAGCTGATATTGGTAAAAAGTATAAAAACAATAAAGTATAAAACTTGTAGGAGGGGGTGTCAAAAAAATGGTAGCTTGAATCATTTTTTTGACGCACCCTCTTGCTGATTAAAAGAATAAATATGATTTCAGTAGATGGATTGACCGTTGAGTTTGGCGGTACCACCTTGTTTAGTGACATATCTTTTCAGATAAATGAGAAAGACCGTATTGCCTTGATGGGGAAAAATGGTGCGGGCAAGTCTACCTTATTAAAGATCTTGGCTGGTGTGCGGCAACCTAGTCGTGGAAAGGTGTCGGCTCCTAAGGATTGTGTGATAGCTTATCTTCCCCAGCATCTGATGACAGAGGATGGGCGTACTGTATTCGAGGAAGCTTCTCAGGCATTCGCGCATCTTCATGCTATGGAGGCAGAAATAGAAGCCATAAATAAGGAACTTGAAACACGTACCGATTATGAAAGTGATTCATATATGGAGTTAATCGAGAAGGTTTCTGCCATGAGTGAGAAGTTTTATTCCATTGATCTTACCCATTTTGAAGAAGATGTGGAAAAGGCTTTGCTGGGACTTGGTTTTATGCGTGAGGACTTCAATCGCCCTACCAGTGATTTCAGCGGTGGCTGGCGTATGCGTATTGAGTTAGCTAAATTATTGCTCCAGAATCCGGATGTATTATTGTTGGATGAGCCCACCAACCATCTTGATATTGAATCCATCCAGTGGTTGGAGGATTTCTTGGTCAATAGTGCCAAAGCGGTAATTGTCATCAGCCACGACCGTAAATTTGTAGATAATATCACGACCCGTACCATTGAAGTAACGATGGGACGTATCTATGATTATAAAGTGAATTACTCCCAATATCTGATATTGCGTAAAGAACGTCGCGAGCAACAGATGAAGCAATATGAGGAGCAGCAGAAGATGATACAGGAAACCAAGGATTTCATAGAACGGTTCAAAGGAACTTATAGCAAAACTTTGCAAGTGCAGAGCCGTGTGAAGATGCTTGAGAAATTAGAATTGGTTGAGGTGGACGAAGAAGATACCTCAGCATTGCGGTTGAAATTCCCGCCTTCTCCGCGAAGTGGAAATTACCCGGTCATTATGGACGGGGTAGGAAAGACCTATGGTGATCATGTGGTTTTCAAGAATGCCTCATTGACCATCGAGAGAGGGGATAAGGTGGCATTTGTGGGTAAGAATGGTGAAGGTAAGTCTACTTTGGTAAAATGTATCATGCGTGAGATAGAGCATGAAGGGACTTTGACGCTGGGACACAATGTGCAGATTGGTTATTTTGCTCAGAATCAAGCCTCTTTGTTGGACGAGAACCTCACGGTCTTTCAAACGATAGATGATGTGGCGAAAGGGGAGATCCGTAATAAAATACGAGACTTGCTGGGTGCATTTATGTTTGGCGGCCCCGAAGCTTCCATGAAGAAGGTGAAAGTGCTCAGTGGTGGAGAACGTACTCGTCTTGCCATGATCAAACTATTGTTAGAACCGGTGAATCTGTTGATTTTAGATGAGCCTACCAATCACTTGGATATGAAAACCAAAGATATCCTGAAACAAGCTTTGATGGACTTTGACGGTACATTGATTGTTGTATCTCATGATCGTGACTTTTTGGACGGATTAGTGACGAAAGTGTATGAATTTGGGAATAAAAAGGTAAAAGAACATCTTTGTGGTATCTATGAGTTCCTGGAAACAAAGAAAATGGAAAGTTTGCAGGAGTTGGAAAAATAAATTAGCTTTGTATCTGTTAACTTTGGATTGGATGTGGAGATGCAAACAATTTCTATAGATATAAATAAAGTACAAAAAGGAGACGAGACGGAGTTTCGTCTTCTTTTTAATCTTTTCTATCCTCGTCTGATGTCTGTAGCTTGCCGTTTTGTGCCTGAACATATTGCCGAAGATATTGTACAAAGTGTCTTTGTCATGTATTGGGAGCAGAAGTCCGCCTTTGATACCCAATGCCATTCATTCTTCCTTTACTAAATGCACACAGAATAATTGCCTGAATTATCTGAAGCACCAAGCTGTTGTGCTGGGGCATGAGGAGGAGGTACGTCTGGCGGAAGAACGCATGGCCTTTCAGCTGGCAGGATCGGACGCCAACGAATTGTGGAATGAGGTGGTTGAGCGTGATATCCGGAAATTGTTGAAAGCTTCCATCTCTAAATTACCTCCTAAATGTCGTCAGGCTTTCGAATTGTCTTACTTTAAAGAGATGACTTATAAAGAGATAGCGGAGGCTATGCATATTTCATCCCGTACGGTGGAAGAACATGTACAGAAAGCCACAAAATTCTTGAGAGAGGATTTGAAGGAGGTATTGTTCTGTCTGTTGTTTTTGCTTCGTTAATACCTTCATGCAGGCTTTTTCTGGAGTCTGTAAAAAATAAAATGCAAAAAAAAGCATTTTTTCTTCTTTTTAACCCCGTAGTTCTTTCTTGGTTAATTGTCTTAATAATGAAAGACAATAAAGAAAGTAAATGAAGGACGAAATTTTAATTCGATATATCAATAAGCATTGTACTGCAACCGAAGAAAAAGAGATTTTAGAGTGGTTGAAAGAGAAAGATAACCGTCAGCGTTTATTTGAGCTGGAGCAAATCTGGGGACTGAAAGCTGAAATGCGTTTTTCGGATAAAGGACGTATGGATGAAGCTTATCGGCAACTGAGCAGACAACTTGGCTTGAGTGGGCAGATAGAGAAAAGAGAGAAACCGATACAGAGATTTACCGTCAGGGAATGGTGGAAGTATGCGGCTGTGTTGGTTGCTGTTTGTCTTTTTGCGACAAACTTGTTCTATATCACGAAAGAGGAACCGGAAGCATACAATACGGTAGTGGTTCCGAAAGGCCAACGGGTTTCTTTATTGCTGAGTGACGGGACAACAGTCTGGCTGAACGCTGAGAGCCGTTTTTCTTATCCGGCTAAGTTCTCGGAAAAATATAGAACGGTCACATTGGAAGGAGAGGGCTATTTTGAGGTGGCACATAATCCCAAATGTCCGTTTACGGTGAAATTGCCGATGTTGAATATCAGGGTGTTGGGTACAAAATTTAATGCAAAAGCCTATTTGGATGAACCGAGTTGGATTACTTTGAAAGAAGGTTCGGTAGAAGTATCAACCTTAGATGACAGAAGTAAGGAAAGAATGTCGCCCAATGACCAGGTATATTACACCGTTAGTGATGGCTTGGTGTTAATAAGGAATTCGGCGCAGGCAAATGTGGATAGTTGGACTACTGGTGACCTGAGATTCGACAATAAGACTTTGAAAGAAATGGCAAAGGTTATAGAACGTCGGTATGATGTGAAAATCAGGATTATGGATAGTTCGCTGGTTGAAGAATATTTCACTTGCCATTTTAGGAAAGACTTGACCATAGCCCAGGCGATGGAATTGTTGAAAGAAACCAGACGGGTGGATTATAGAATTGAAAAGAAAACGGTATACCTATATAAAAAATAACAGTATGTGAAACTTTGAAAAACAACGGATGCCTATGAAGTAAAACCTTTGCAAAAAATGAAGGGTCGAAGACGCACCACCATCTTTCGACCCGGATTAATGAGTAACCTTATAATTTATTACAAACTAATCAATTACAAATGTATGGATAATATTATGAAATGCACGCCATTGGGTGAGCAAAAATCACTATGGCTACGAAAAACATTGTTAATTATGAAATTCTTTGTTCTTTTTCTATTATTGGGAACTGTCCCGTGTTGGGCAGGCATCGCTTATTCACAGAATGTGAAGATGTCTTTGGACATGGAAAATACTACGGTGCATGACGTGATTAATGCTATTGAGAAAAAAGGAAATTTCTATTTTACCTATAATCTGAATCAAGTCAATGTCAATAGAAAAGTATCCATTAAAGTAGAAAATAAAACGATTAACCAAATTTTAGATCGGTTATTTTCAAAATCAGGTATCGATTATAAAATAGAAAATCGTCATATTGTATTATATAAGCAAGCAACTCCCGAAGTAGAAGCTGTGAAACAACAGAAATCTATAAACGGTATTGTAGCCGATGAGCAGGGTGAACCTATCATTGGTGCCAGTGTATTGGAAAAAGGTACTACAAACGGTACGATTACTGATTTGGATGGTCGTTTTACTTTATCTATCGGTAAGGGAACTGAATTGATTGTTTCTTATGTAGGTTATACCACAAAGACCGTGAAAATAGGTAATCAGTCTACTATAAAAATTGTATTAATAGAAGATACCAAGACATTGGATGAGGTGGTTGTAATTGGTTATGGTACACAGAAAAGTCTGATGTTTCAGGTTCGGTAACATCAGTATCGGGTGATAAACTGTCTAAGATTCCTACTGCAAATGCAGAGATGGCATTGCAAGGTATGGCTCCAGGTTTGTCGGTAAACTTTGGCAGTGGTGCTGCCGGTTCTTCTGCCACTTTGCAGGTACGCGGTGTGACTTCTTGGAAAGATGATGATGGCGAGAACAGTGAAAGTAACGGTCCACTAGTGATTATCGATGGTGTTCCGGGTAATATGTCTTATCTTAATCCTGAAGATATTAAATCGATTTCCGTATTGAAAGATGCTGCTACTGCCGCTATCTATGGTTCACGTTCGGCAGCTGGTGTTATTTTGATTGAAACACATCGTGGTACGATGAATTCAGCTCCGAAGATTACTTTTTCCGGTTATTGGGGGTTGAGTGCCATGCCGAAGCGTCTGGAAGTTTGTAATTCAGCTGAGTTTATTAAAGTACGTAAGATGGCATTAATAAATGCAGGTACGGATGAAAGCCGCTGGCCTAAATATATCAGCGAGTACGAGAGAGACCCGAGTCAGTTTGCTGATACTGATTGGCAGAAAGAGTATTATCAACGTGGTTTTACACAAAAATATAACATTGGTTATACGGCAGGTAGTGCTAATTCCAATGTGTCTCTTTCTGCTTTCTATAGTAGGACGGTGTGACTATTGCTACCGGAGATGAAAAGTTCGGTTTCCGTTTAAACTCTGATGTTACCCGTGGTAAGTTTAAAATGGGTGAATCTGTAAGCTATAGCCGTTGGTCGGCCGATTTGGAATCCAATTCGGGTTTCTCTTCCATTTATCAGGTGACGAATATGGAGCCGTTAGCGTTCCTTTATGATGAGAACAACGATGGTGGTTATGGTGGTGCCATCTCTGGTATGGGTATGTCTGATGCCGGTAATCAGGTTGCTTTTAATAAATTGATTGATAATACAAGCTCTACCGATTATATCGCAGCTTCCGGCTATTTGCAGTACGAGCCGATTAAAGGGCTTATCGTGAAATTCAATGCCAGCCGTAATATGTACTTTAGCAAATCTCGTCTTTTTACACCTACCTATGAGATTGGGGCGGCCAAACGAAACACGATGGCTAGTTTATCTGAATCACGTTCGCAGACAACCAACGATTTGTTGGAATTGACAGCTAATTATGACAAGACCATTGCTGAAATACACAATCTTTCTCTTTTATTGGGACTTTCTCAGGAAGAAAATAAGTATGAAGACCTTAGTGCTTCCGGTTCTGATTTTGAGAATAACAGTATGAGCTTGATGGGACATGCTAAAAGTAACTATTCTGTAGGTGGTACCAAGACCCGCAGTGCCCTCCGTTCTCTCTTTGGCCGTGTGAACTACAACTACATGATGCGTTATATGATTATGGCTTCTTTCCGTTATGATGGCTCTTCACGTTTTGCTAAAGGTAACAAGTGGGGTTCTTCCCTTCTGTATCATTGGGTTGGAACATTGCTAATGAACCATTTTGGGAAAATTTGAAAGAAACTGTTTCCATGTTTAAACTCCGTTTGAGCTACGGTGCTTTGGGTAATCAGAACATAGGTCTTTATCGATATATTCCTACTTTGAGCTACAATACCCATGCATTGAACTATCCTTTTGATGGTCGTGAAACTTCCATGGGATATGCCATTACAGCTTTTCCATCCAGTAACATCAAGTGGGAAACGACGGTGTATAAGAATATCGGTGTAGACATTAGTTTATGGAACAATAAACTGGAGCTTTCTGCGGAAGCTTATATTAAGAACACCAGGGATATGCTTTCTAGCCGTAACATCAGTTTAGCTACCGGCTATAATTCTTCTATCTTGGTGAACGATGGTAAGTTGCGCACAACCGGTTTTGAAATGCAAGCCATTTATCATGGCAAAGCCGGAGGATTGAAGTATGATTTGGATTTGAATTTATCTCATTATAAAAGTGTGTTGAAATCTATGGCCAATCCTGACTATCTCTATGAATACGGTGCTTTGCGTACTTATGTAGGTGGTGAAATCGGTGAATTCTGGGTATATCAAACTGCCGGAATCTTCCAAAATCAAGCAGAAGTGGACGAATGGAACACAGCTCATGGCTATAAGGATCAAAACGGCAACTGGCAGCCTCTGCAGCCTGTGGCTAAGCCGGGTGATATCCGTTTCATAGATCAGAATGGAGATGGTATGCTTGATACAAACGACCGCGTGAAAGTGGGTAGTGGTACACCGAAGGTGTCATTGGGATTCAACATTAACTTGACTTATAAAGACTTTGACTTGGTAGCCAATTTCTACGGTGACTTTGGTGCTAAGCGTTATAACTATACTAAATATCAGTTGGAGCGTATGGACCATGTGTTCAACTATGGTAAGAATGCCTTGAATGCTTGGACACCTGAAAATCCTGATACTGATATTCCACGTGCCGTGTCTGGTGACCCTAATAAGAACTCTCGTACTTCCACCCGTTTTGTGGAGAATGGTGACTATCTGCGTCTGAATAACTTGCAGATAGGTTATAATCTGCCGGTTAAATATTGTAAGAAAATGGGCTTGAGTAACCTGCGTATTTATGTAGGCGCTACCCGTTTGTTCACTATTACCAACTACAAAGGATATGATCCTTCAACCGGTTCTTCAGTCGGACAGATGGGATATGACTATGCAGCCATTCCTTTGAGTCGTGACTTTATGATGGGTCTTAAATTCGGTTTCTAATTAAATTTAATACGAAGATTATGAAATTCAAAAACATATTATTATATGCAGCTCTTCTGAGCGGAATGTCTTTTTCCTCTTGCACAGATTTCTTGGATGAAGACTCTAATCCCAATGCTTTATCACCTGGTATTTTCTGGAAAAGTGAAGGGGATATTATGAAAGGATTGACTAGTGTATACGGAGCGTTGCAGCCGAATGCATCTTGGGCGATACCATTTGAACGCTACATAGTAATAGACGGATACAGAAGTGATGAGATTACCCACAGAGATGATGTGACGAGTTGGATGAATATTTCATCATTCAATGTGGAACCCACTAACTCCGTAGTCAAGACGGAGTGGACTAATTTGTATAAAGGTATTAATTATGCCAATCAATGTTTGACCAACATTCCCACTGTACCTGGTGATTCGGAATCACTCAATGCCTTGAAGAAGCAGTCCATAGCCGAAGCCCGTTTTTTGCGTGCTTACTTTTATTATCGTTTGTATGTGAATTTTGGCGAGAGAGTTCCTATTTATAAGGAGGCATTGGCAGGTACGGATGAAGAGTTCTATCCTCCACAAGCCAATCCGGGAGAACTGGTAAGTCTGATTGAGACCGAACTGAAAGAAGTACAGAGCGACCTTCCCGAAAGTTATGAGGAAAGTGAAAAAGGACGTGTCACGCGTTATACGGCAGCGGCTCTTTTGGGTAAGTTCTATATGTTCCGCAAAGAATTGAGTAAAGCCGAAGTTGAATTCAAGAAGATCATTGATAAAGAAGGAAGTCTTTTTGGCTTGATGGAGAATTGGGCTGATAATTTTGACGGTATGCACAAGAACAATAAAGAGTCTCTTTTTGAGATTCAGTTTACCGGAGACCGTTCAGGCGGACAGTATGAATATAACTTGTTTACCGTTCATTTGGGACCTATGGCTGGGCTGGATGCATATGAAGAAGCTTATCCTACGGACTGGATGTGTCAGACGTTATTGGCTGATAAGACTATAGACGGTAAGTCTAGCGACCGTGCACTTCATACGCTTATTTTTGACGATCCCGAGTGTCGTCCCTTTTATTATAAGAATGGAAAATCCTTTAAGGATTACCACAAAGAAGGAGAAATCTTCTGGCACAAATATGTTACTTATACCGAGGGTATGAGTGATTATTGGGACTATAGTTTCTTTAATGTTTCCGTTATCCGTTATGCCGATGTATTGTTGCTTTATGCAGAATGTCTAAATGACAAGGGTGAAACAACAGAGGCCATTAACATAATAAATAAGGTTCGTGCACGTGTCAATGTACCGGCATTGCCGCTTACCATGAGTAAAGCCGAAGTCTTGAAACATCTGCAAGACAAAGAACGTCCTTGCGAGCTGGCATTGGAAGGTTCGCGCTGGTATGACTTGGTTCGCTGGGGTATTGTAGAAGAAACGCTGAAAGCTCACAATAAACCGTTTGTTGAGAATTATGTAGATACCAAGCACCAGTTGTTTCCTATTCCTCATAGTGAATTTCTGTTGAATCCCGATTGGGAGCAGAATCCGAACTATAGCAAGTAATCTTGTTTGTATAATTTTGGAAGAACCGTTTATGAAACATTTATTTCCTATATATGGAATGTGTAGCATTCTTTGGCTGGGGGCATGTACCCCGGTCGCTACACAGCCGGAAAAGTCCCTGTTTACGACACAGGAAGATTTTCCCAATTTGTTGAATGTGAAAAATGTACCGGAACAACCTGTAGATGGGGATCTCAATTTGTTCTCTGATCTGGGTGCATGGAGTGGCTATGCATTGCCAGTAAACCAAAGCAGGGCATTTGCGGGTGCCTTCATCGGGCCTATGACGATGCATGGAAGAGGATGGATTGCCCAAACGTTGGCACAGCCTACGTTGGTGGTTAATGGTGAAAAGTACGACTTGGTTCGTAATATGCAGACAGCCAAGTATCTACCTGGAAAGTTGGTACAACATTTTAAAGATGCGCGGTTGGAATTCACTACTGAGTTGTGTTTTGCCACTTCACGCACTGCTTTTGTACGTTCTGTTATTACAAATCTTAGTGACACACCTTTGAATGTGTCACTGACTTGGGGTGGCGGTGTTTTTGAAGAGAATACTACTGCCACTAAGGTGGATAAGGGCGTTCGGTTCCATTATCCGTTCTACGGTCGCCGTTGGGGAACCAATCGCCAGATTATCACACTGCGTAACGAACCGCCGGTAGACGAGGTGACGGCTACCGTGCTTTTCCATACAGCCGATGAAGTGATGACTGTGGGGAACGACAGTTTGCAAGTTGTTGAGAAGAGTGACTATTTGCTGCAATCCGGCAAAAGTTATACTTCGGAATACAGCCAGACACTGACCTTGAAAGGCGAAGAGGCAGATAAGGAGTATGTTGCAATAAAATCCATACCTTTTGATCAATGTTTTGCCGAGAATGCGCAGCGTTGGAATCAGGGGCTTCAACGGATACTGTCTGCCGACAGTCCTTATATGAAAGAAAACGCTTACAGGAACATTGCTGTGAAAGCATTGATGACGTTGAACTCCAATTGGCGTACTCCTGCCGGTGATATCTTCCATGGTTGTAGTTTCCCTTCCTATACAGGATTCATCGGTGGATGTTGGTCGTGGGATGCTTGGCAAATTGCATCGGGTAATGTGTACTATAATCGAAGGGGCCAAGAGTGAAATGCTTTCTTTGTTCGATTATCAGGCAGAGAATGGTATGGTTCCTGATTTTATCGGTTATAATAAGGCACGTAACAATTGGCGCGACTCCAAACCTCCTGTAGCATCATGGGGAGCCATGAATGTCTATAAGGTTACAGGAGACAAAGCGTTCTTGGACGAAATATTTGATAAATTGTATAAGTTCCATCAATGGTGGTATGCTGAGCGTGACCACGATCACAATGGCATTTGCGAATATGGTTCTACTGATGGTACACTGATTGCGGCGGCTTGGGAGAGCGGCATGGATAACGGTGTGCGTTTTGATGACACCCGGATGCTAAAGAATGAGATGGAGAAAGCTTGGTTGATGGATCAGGAGAATATTTGTTTGAATTCCTCCTTTATGTAGATAAACTGACACTTTCGGAAATGGCTTCTATCTTGGGAAAGCAGGAGCTTTCTGAACAGTTGGCTAAGGAGGCTGAGGTAATCAAGCTGTATGTACAGACTAAAATGTATGACAGCGAGAGTGGTTTCTTTTATGATATTCGTTTGAATGACCGTACATCTGTCAAGGTGATGGGGCTGAGGGGTGGTTGCCTTTGTGGGCAGGTATTGCTACCCCGGAACAAGCCGAGAGTGTGAAGAACATCATGATGGATGAAAAACATTTCAACTCTTACCTGCCGCTAGGTACTCTTGATGTAAGTCATCCTGCATTGCGTCCTACTTTCGGTTATTGGCGTGGTCCGGTTTGGTTTAACCAGGTATATTTTGGTATAACCGGATTGAAGCGCTACGGATATGTGGAGGAAGCCGACTTGCTGACTCGCAAGTTCATGGCACATGCTCAAGGACTGATGACCGACGGACCGATTCATGAAAACTACAATCCACTGACAGGTGAAGTGTTGAATGCACCCAACTTTGGTTGGTCTTCTGCTTTGATTTTGCGATTGTTGTTGGATCAATGATAGTGGAAGTAAAAATCAGTATGCGGATACTCCGAATTTATTAAAAGATATATTTATGATGAAAATTCGTTCTATATTGACAGGGATTGCCATATCTTTGTCGTTGGCAGGTATGGCACAATCCCAATATGACGGTGCTCCGGTAAACAGGAGCGCTAACGAAACGAGCACAGACAATGTAGAAGTGCGTAAAAACAAATACCCCCGTTCGGATAATGATTGGGAAAATTTTAATGTGCTTCATATCAATCGTCTGCCTTCGGCGGCTAATTTTATGGGATACCCCACTAAAGAATTGGCATTGCAGGGTGATAAATCACAATCTCCTTACTTCCAATCCTTGAACGGAACATGGAAATTTCATTTTGTACCCCGTTCGGATGAACGACCGATGGACTTCTTCCAAAAAGGATATGATGTTTCAGGTTGGGATGATATTAAAGTTCCTTCCAATTGGGAGCTTCAAGGGTTCGGCTATCCTTTTTATGTAGGCAGTGGGTATGGTATAAAGAAGAATCCACCATTGATTGCAGTGGAAAACAGCCCGGTTGGCTCTTATAGACGTACTTTTACTATTCCTGCTCATTGGAATAAACGCCAGATTATTCTTTATTTCGGAGGAGTGGCTTCTGCTTTTTATGTGTGGGTGAATGGTGAAAAAGTAGGTTACTCTCAGGATTCCAAAACACCTTCGGAGTTTGATATTACGCCGTATGTAAAACAAGGGGAGAATGAAATAGCCGTACAGGTTTTCAAGTTCAGTGACGGATACTATCTGGAAGATCAGGATTACTGGCGTTTTGCCGGCATACAGCGTGATGTCTATGTGTATGCCCGGTCTGAAACTCATGTGCGCGACTATGAAGTGGTGACCGATCTTGACGGGGAATACAAGAATGCTGACTTTCATCTTTTTGTAGAGTTGGGCAAAGCAGGAGAAGGTAAAATAAAAGGGGCTGAAGTGGAAGTAAGCCTGTTGGACAAAGCAGGCAAAAGTATCTACAATGAGCGTAAGCGTTGGAATGCTGCCGATCGGGAACTTCATTTTAAAAAGGAAGTGAGAGAACCTTTGTTATGGAGTGCGGAGAAACCGAATCTGTATAGATTGCTGATTGCTTTGCGTGTAAATGGCAAACCGGAACAATATATTTCCCAATACATAGGTTTCCGTAAATCCGAAATCAAACATGCTCAACTGCTGGTAAATGGCAAGCCGGTCTATATAAAAGGAGTAAACCGACACGAACACGATCCTTATAACGGTCATGTGGTAGATGAGGCATCCATGCTGCGTGATATTCAATTGATGAAAGAGAATAATATCAACAGTGTACGAACCTCTCATTATCCCAACGATCCCCGCTGGTATGAATTATGTGATATTTATGGTATGTATGTGGTTGATGAGGCCAATATCGAGAGCCATGGCATGGGATATAAGCCCGATCAATGCCTAGCTAACCAGCCCGAATGGGAGAAAGCTTCATAGACCGCACGGAACGTATGTTCGAGCGTGACAAAAACCATCCTTGTGTCATTATCTGGTCATTGGGTAATGAAACCGGTGAGGGATGTAACTTCGCGGCTACCTATAAATGGGTACATGCCAATGACCGTTCACAGCGTCCCGTGCATTCGGAAGACGGAATAAAGGGACCTTATACCGATATTTTCTGTCCAATGTATAAAAAGATAGATGTATTGATCAATCATTCTCTCTATCTTCCGACCAAACCGCTGATTCTATGTGAATATGCCCATGCTATGGGCAACAGTGAAGGAAATCTTCAGGATTATTGGGATGTGATAGAGAAATATCCCTCTTTACAGGGCGGACATATCTGGGACTGGGTAGATCAGGGCTTGTATGCAAAGACGCCGGATGGAAAATTCTATTGGGCATACGGAGGTGACCTGGCTCCGAAAGGTACTCCAAGTTCTGCCAATTTCTGTATGAACGGTCTGATTGCCGCCGACCGTACCTTGAAGCCGCATATCCATGAAGTGAAAAAAGTATATCAAAATATAGCATTCTCTTTATTGGATTATCATGAGGGATGGGTAGAGTTACGTAACAAGTACTTCTTTACGGATTTAAGTGATTTCAATTTTACTTGGAAGCTGGAGGGGAATGGTGAACTTCTGGCTACCGGAACTATTGATAATGTATCCCTGGCTCCTCAGCAGACGGGTAAGTTCAAGACTTCTTTTCCAGCCATACAGGTAAAACCCGGTGTGGAGTATTTCTTGAATTTCTATGCCAGTTTGAAAAATGAGGATGGTCTGCTGAAAGCCGGAACAAAACTGGCTGATGCCCAGGTGAGTCTTCCATTTTATCAGCCGTTTGTTGCTGAGGTTCAGTCTTCATCGGTGGTAGCAGATGATGCGGCTTCGTTGTTGACACTTACAGCCGGTAATCTGAGCGTAGGTTTTGATAAGGAAACCGGTGCCTTGACTTCTTATAAAGAGGGAAGTACGGAGCTGATAAAAGAAGCTTTACGTCCTAATTTCTGGCGTCCTGTGACGGATAATGATATGGGAAATGGCATGAATAAAACCTTGCGTCCGTGGCGTGATGCGGGGCGTCAGGCAAAACTGTTGTCCATGAAACAAAAGGCGTTGGGTAAAGAAGCTTATGAGGTTGTTTCTCATTATAAGTTGCCTGTAGGAGAGTCTGATTTTATCGTTGCCTATCATTTTTCGGGAAAAGGGTATTTGGATGTGAACTGTACTTTCATTCCGGGTAACGATACATTGCCTTTATTGCCCCGGATGGGGGTTAGTATTACACTGAACAAGCAGTTTAGTCAGATGGAATGGCTGGGACGTGGTCCTCATGAGAATTATATAGACCGGAATACTTCTTCTTATGTAGGTCTGTACAAGGGAAGTGTGGCCGATCAGTATTTCCCGTATGACCGTCCGCAGGAAAACGGTAATAAGACTGAAGTCCGTTGGATGAGCCTGACAGATACCGCCGGACAGGGATTGATGGTTGTCGGACAGCCTTATGTCAGCACCAGTGCTTATCTGTTCCCTACAGAAGATTTAGATGAGCCGGGCCTTCGTAAATCGCAGCGTCATTTATCTGATATCCAGTTCAAGGATATGGTGACATGGAACATTGACCTGAAACAGATGGGAGTGGGTGGTGATACCAGTTGGGGGGCTTATCCTCATCAGCCTTATTTGATTCCGGCTGAACGTATGTCGTTCTCCTTCCGTTTCTGTCCTGCAAAGCAGCATGGAGTATCAGGAAACCGGCAATATTTGAATTTTAAGTAACATAGGTTCGTTCAAAAAGAAAGAGGGCTGATAATTATTGTTTACTTATTTGCGGTAGCCCTTTTGTGAATAATTTAAGGTCAGAAGGGGGATGGTTCAGTGAGTGAAGTATCTCTCTTAAAAAAGCAGCTTGGATAGTGAATTCTATCCAAGCTGTCTTTTTATTTTTTATATTTGTCATACCGGTTAATATCCCGGATTCTGATATTCATTAGCGTTATCAATCAACAATAATTCGGCTGTGGGAATGGGGCGCAAATAGTGAATGTTCTTATCGAATTTTGTGATTTGCGGATTAGCTTTTGTGATACGGCTTTCGAAAGCACGGAATCTCTTCAAGGTCATCCAGCGGTTCCATTCACCAATCATTTCGCGTGCATACTCGTCCAGCAAGAAATCCTGGGTAACTTCCGAAGCTGTGATATCCATACTATGGTCATGTCCTTTACAGGCACGGTTCCGAAGTGTGTTCAGTCTTTCGGCAGCACTTTGGTTGTTGCCTAATCTCCAGTCAATTTCGGCTGATATCAGGTAGGTTTCTCCTAAACGGTAGACAATACAGTCTGCTGAGGAATAAGGTTTGGAGGCATTTGAACCGGCATATAGGCTAGGACAATCTGCTTTCTTCAGACTTGGGAAAAACTTCAGAGGACTTTTTGTGTCGGCATAGTTGTCTTCCAAGTTGAAAATGGCATAGCGGCAAGCGTTTCTTTCGGCTTGTGTATAGGTCTTACGAGATAAATAGACAGCCGTATCTCCTAAAGTGATATCATAGGCAGAATTGCGACCCTGCTGGTGGATAGACCGTATCTTTGTGCATCGGCCTCGTTCCACGTATATCCGTTCTTGGTACTGTTCGTAGCGTTATTCACATAATAAGTGTCTTTGAAGAAGGCTTTATAGCGGCCGTCTTTCTCTCCATATAAATCAAGCATATACTTGCTGGGTTCCATATAGCAGTTACCTTTTGCCAGTTTGGGAACTTCGTACCCGTTGATGTTCGTAGCGTAACTGGGTGTCATGCCCGAAAGATAGATGCCTGAGGTATTGTTATTGTATGCTTCGGAGTGTTTCCATACACGGTTGAAATAGTTTCCACGAGGATTATAAGCCGTAATGGTAGAGTGGCAGACAATGAAAAGTGCTTCTTCGTTGTTTTTATTGTTGTTCTCATCAAAAACAGCTTCTACATCATCATAAAGCTTGACTCCCAACGAACCGGCGTTCTGAATCAGGTAATCTGCCGCCGCCTTTGCTTTTTCCAAATAGGTTTTGCTTTCGCTGTCCGTCAGGGCGGTGGTATTACCCAGACCGTCTGTATAGGTGGAGAAAGTGAGGCAGGCTTTGGCATATAAATGATAAGCGGCTGCACGTGTCACGTGTCCTTTTACTTCCTGTGTGATAGGAAGATTTTTCATGGCGAATTCCAGATCTTCCAGAATTACTTTATAAAAATCATTAACCGAACTGCAAGGAAGAACGGAAATAGGACTGTTCATAGGCTCCAATGGCAGGTATTTGCCTCCCCATTGCTCTACAATATTATATAAGGCATGGGCACGGATAAATCTTGCTTCGCTGACCAACTCGTTGATTCTTGTTTCGCTTAGACCTTCCACTTTGTCGGCATAATGGACAGCTGCATTACATGCACTCAATATACCATAGAAACCCGCATATCCTTCATTCAACATACCGTTGGAAGCACCGTAATCTTCATAACGGAGTAGTTTGCTCCAGTTACCGTTGGTACCATCGGGATTCGTATCTTGCCAAATGTCTGTTCCACCTTCTGCAACCATTAGATAGGTGTCTTCTGCCTGACCATAAACTATGCGGACCAGGTCAAAGTAACAGTCGTTCACTTTCTTTTCATAGCCTGCCGGGGTAGACCATTCTTGTTCTGTGGAGATGCCGGAGGGATTAAATTCATCCAGGCTGCAACCGTAGGCAGACAACATCATGATTACGGCTGATATAGAGAGTAATTTATGTTTTTTCATCTGTATAAGTTTTTAGAATGAGATATTAACGCCAAATACGTATTGTTTAGATAACGGTGCGTCGTCATCATTTCCTCTTTTCGGGGTCGTAGTTTTTCAAATAGTCACATTTTGTAAAAATAAACGGATTGTTTGCAGTAAAGTATACACGCATTCTGTCAATTTTTACAGCATTCAACATTTCTTGGGGAATGTGTAGCCCAGTGAAATGGTTTTTACTTTCAGATAAGAACCGTCAAAATAGTTAGCCCATTGTTGATACGGGTCCTGTCCGTTTGTAATACTTGCATCCGGACGGGGATAGCGGGCACTTTGATTTTCAGGAGTCCAGTAGTCACATACGGTAGGTGAAGGCGTCAGACCGTCTGTACGATACCATCCGGTCAGACCGTAAGGGATTGTCCAGTCCCACCGGGCAATCAACAAAATGCTCAGGTCGAAATTCTTATAATTAAAATTATTAAGTAAACTGCCCGACCATTTCGGTGTGGCGCTTCCTAGAACATAATAGTCATCTGCATTCAGCTTGTAATCGGGAGTACCATTTTCTGCAATATGGACTTGTCCGGGTTTCTGACTGTATTTGGCTGCTTCTTCTGCTTCGGCTGTACCCCATATTCCGGCATACTTGTATCCGTAATAAGTCTTGATTGCCTCACCGGGAATCAGGTAGTAGTCTCCGAACTGAAGCGGGCCTCGCTGGTTGTTTTTATCACTTCTTCTTTGTTGGTTGAGAATGCCAGTGTGGTGCTCCATTGGAATTCAGGTCCGACAAAGTTACGGCTGGTAATGCTTAATTCCACACCTGTATTGCGTGTTTCGCCTACATTAGACCATATTTTGAAAGGAGAGGAGCCGTAACCTCCCGTTGCATAGGCAGGTTTTTCTCGAATAAAATATCTTTGGTGTCTGTCCGATACCAGTCGAACGCCACGTTCAGTCTGTCACTGAATAATCCCAAGTCGAATCCCAGATCTGTCATATAAGATTTTTCCCATCCCAGACTCTTGTTGGCGATGGATTGGGAATAACCGCTATAAGGGACTCCTACATCTTGAAATCCGATAATGCCTGTGCGGCTGTAATCTAATGTGGCGTATTCTGAAGCACCGGCATTACCGGTGACACCGTAACTGGCGCGTAATTTCAGATTGGAAACAGCTTTTACATTCTGCATGAAGGGTTCATCACTGATGCGCCAGGCAATAGCTCCTGCGGGGAACATATCCCACTTGTTTCCATCTGCCAAGATGATGAACCGTCCCAGCGGCTGCTTAATGTCAATAGGTAACGTCCTTTATAGCTATAGTTGATACGGGCGACATAGGACATTTTTTGGCTACCTACATAAGAAGAAGAAACTGTGGGTGTACCGGTTGCAGCACCTAAATTATGGTATAGATAAGAATCCGTATCAAATTTGTTGGCAGTGGCGGTCGCTTTTTCTTTTTGGTCTTTTGACCATTCAGTGACTCCGGTTATTGTGAAATCGTGATCCTCTTTTATTTTGAAGTTATATGTCAGGATATTCTGCCATTTATAATTATAAGTGAAGGTGTTGGGGATAGTGGCTTGCACTAGCCCGCTTTCCAGTCCCTGATATGATTTTGTGCCGGTATACTTACTTTCTTTCATATTCCGGAAATATCCGCCAAGCAGACTCTTGAATGAAAGTCCCTTTAACGGGGTCAATTCTACATAAATCTGTGGGGCTACGCTCAATGTCTTTACATTATTTACATATTGGTCTTCTCCCATATCGGCCAGCGGATTCATGTTGCCGTCTCCCAACGGGTAGTCTACCAGATTGCCGTCTTCATCATAAGGAGTACCCAATGGCGGCATACAGAGAATACGGTTCCATATACGGCTGTAACGCTTGTCATTTTCAGAATACATGGCATATAGGTTTAGTCCGTATTTTACCATTTCATTGGCTTTAAAATCTATTTTGGCACGTGCCGAGTAGCGTTCCAGTTCGTCTCCTTTCAATAATCCTTCCAAATTGTAATATCCTAAAGAAAAATAAGAGGTGACCCGGTCATTAGAATAAGATGTGCTTAGATTGTAGCTATTGGTGATACCGGTTTGTGAAGCTAAATCAAACCAGTCCACCCATTGATTGTTGTCTATATATTTTTGCATATAGCTGGGAAAAAGATTCCCGTCATCGGCCGGGCTGTTCCAGGCACCTACCGTTCTTTGTGCTTCTCTGCGGAAATTAATGTAATCCTCTCCACGATTTACTTCGGGGAAGCTGGAGATGACATTCCAACCATAGTAGGCATCCAGATCAATGGAGAATTTATCTTTTTTAGGAGTTTTGGTGGTGATGATGATAACTCCATTTGCTCCGGCAGCACCATAAACAGCTGTAGAGGAGGCATCTTTCAGTACTTCAATAGAAGCGATATCATTCGGATTCAATTCATCGTAAGAGCCTTCCATTCCGTCAATGATGAATAACGGGCTATTGTCACCATTGATGGAGCGTGTGCCACGTAGGGTCATGTTCACTCCGGAACCGGCTTCTCCGCTACTGCGAGTGATATCCAAACCTGCCACCTGTCCTTGAATAGCTTCTAGTACATTGCTGGTTGGCATTCGGACAATATCCTCACTTTTTACGGAAGCAACAGCTCCAGTCAAATCTCTTTTTTTTACAGTACCGTATCCTATCACCACCACTTCATCCAATGTCTGGGTATCAGGCTGCATTTTGATATTCAATTGTGTGTTTTTGCCAATGGTTATTTCCTGGGTTTATATCCTATATAGGATATTTCGAGAACATTTTTTCCGGCAGGAACTTCCAGTGCATAATTCCCGTCAAAATCCGTGATGGTTCCTATGGTGCTTGCACCTTTGATTATGACGGATACCCCGATTAAAGGTTCATTGTTCTCATCAATAATTTGACCTTTGATGGTACGTCCTTGCAGGATCGATTGAACCGATTCATTTTTCACTATGTTACTTGACTTTGCATGCGAATAGGCAACCGGTATGCATAGGACTATTGACAATCCTAAAATAAGGGGACTACGCATAAGGCTGCTTTCCCGGTTTTGTTTTGGATTTTTCTTCATGTTTTTCATTTTTGCTTCTTTATTAATTCACTATTTGTTTTTAAAGGTTGATGTTATATCAAATTATTGAATCTGTTTGGTTTCAATCGTAAACTTATTATGTTAGATTAATCTTTTGTTTTCTTTCTTTTTTCGTATATCTGTCTTTTAAGGCCTTGATATCTTGCTTGTATTTTTGTTTTCTTTCTTTATTATTGCTATTTTATGATTTTATATTTATAAATATTAAAATGATTTCTTTATTTTATTTTTAGTGCACTGTTTGTGTTATAATTATCTTGTAGGCGCAAAAATATACGAAAGTAATCGAAGATAAAAGTGAATATGCTATGTTGTTGAACATATCTATATCAAATTCTATTTTATTGTTTTATTATAGCTGAAATCTGGTGTTGGAAATATTAAGATAAAAAAGTCCCCGGATAAGAACGCCTTTCTTATCTGGGGACTTTTTTAAATATTATAAGATGTATTCTTTATCGGTTTTTATACATTCTTTCATAATACTTTTGGTAATCGCCACTTGTTACATTTTCCACCCATGCTTGATTTTCCAGATACCATTGGATTGTTTTTACAATACCGGTTTCGAATTTTGTTTCAGGATACCATCCTAATTCATTAGTGATTTTGGTAGGATCGATAGCATAACGTTGGTCATGTCCCAAACGGTCTTTGACAAAGGTGATTAATGATTCGTTAATCCAGTCGATAGAAATCTCACCTTTATCGTTCAACTCTTTTTTCTTCAAGATTTTGCGATATTCGGGAGTTTCCGTCATCATCCGGTGAATAGTGGCTATGGTAAGTTTTACTATCTCTATGTTTTCTTTCTCATTGTGTCCGCCTACATTATATACTTCCCCTTCGCGACCCTTGCGCAGAACCAAATCGATGGCTTTGCAATGGTCTTCTACATATAACCAGTCGCGTACATTCTTTCCGTCACCATATACGGGAAGTTTCTTTCCTTCCAAAATGTTTTTAATGATCAGCGGAATCAGTTTTTCGGGAAAATGGTACGGACCGTAATTATTGGAACAGCGGGTAATGGTTACCGGCATTTTGTAAGTATCACGATAAGCCATGACAATCATATCAGCGCTTGTCTTGGAGGCACTATATGGGCTGTGCGGACATAAAGGAGTTGTTTCAGTAAAGAAACCTTCTGCTCCCAGCTACCGTATACCTCATCTGTAGATACCTGGTGGTAACGTACATCTTTACGCCAGGTAGGATAACCATTCTCATCTTTTCCCGTCACCCAGGCACGGCGGGCCGCATCCAGCAGGTTTTGGGTTCCCAAAATATTAGTTTGCAGAAACAATTGTGGGTTTTCAATACTGCGGTCTACATGGCTTTCTGCTGCAAAATTCACGATGTAGTCAAACTTGTATTCTGAGAATAGTTGGTCTGCCAAATCACGGTCGCATATATCTCCTTTTACGAAGAAACAACGTTCATTATCAATGTCTGATGCAATAGTTCCCAGATTGCCGGCATAAGTCAAGGCATCCAGTACCACCACCCTGATGTCGTCATGTTTGGCCAGGATGTATTTTAAATAGTTGGCTCCGATAAATCCGGCAGCTCCTGTAACGAGATAAGTCTTCATATTGTTTTTGATATTAGTGCGTGCAAAGTTCGGAAAGATTTTTTAATCTTACAACTTATCCGCCAGTTCTATTACTTCTAAATCTTTAAATTCTCCATTATCGATACAAAAACGTACCAATGTTCTCACTTTATGAAATCCGGAAATACCTGCTGCTCCCGGGTTGATGTGTAACATATCCAGTGTCTTGTCATATTTCACCTTTAATATATGCGAATGTCCGCTGATAAAAAGCTGGGGAGGTTTCACCAGCAGGCTGCCGCGGATGGAAGGATCATAGTTGCCCGGATATCCGCCTATATGCTTTATCAACACCTCGGCACCATCTACGGTGAAGCGGTTGGTTTGAGGATAAAGTCTGCGTATGTCCTGCCCGTCAATATTTCCATATACAGCCCGGAAGGGGCGGAAAGCGGACAGTTTCCGGGCGACTTCCACCGAGCCGATGTCTCCGGCGTGCCATATTTCATCACAATTCTCAAAGTATTTCAAGTATTTGTCATCCCAAAATGCATGAGTATCCGATAATAATCCGATTCTTGTCATAGTTTTTTTGTTTATTATCGACAAAGGTACTATATTTGGAACAAATCTAAGCATAATATGGAGAGCAAATATCATTATTTCAAGCGTGATATCAGTTGGTTGTCTTTCAACTATCGCGTGTTGTTGGAGGCGGATGACGACTCCCTTCCGTTGTATGAACGGATTAACTTTATCTCTATATATTCTTCTAATCTGGAGGAATTCTACAAGATTCGTGTAGCGGAACATAAAGCCATCGCTTCCGGTGGCCAAAGTGATGATATGACACAGGAAGAAGCCAGACACCTGATACATCAGATAACCGAAGCTGTCAATAGCCAGATGGAAGACCGTATCCGCATTTATGAGCATAAGATTGTTCCGGCTTTGCGCAGGCATCATATTATTTTTTATCAAAGTAAACAGGAGGTAGAGCCTTTTCATCAGGAGTTTATCAGTAATTTCTTTAAGGAAGAAATTTTTCCCTATCTTCAACCTGTTCCGGTATGCAAGAATCGAATCAAGACTTTTTTACGTGACAACCGTTTGTATCTGTCGGTACGCGTGACGCGCAAAGACACGGGGGAAAAGGAATACTATATTATCAAATTGCCTTATAGCAAAGTTCCCCGTTTCATAGAACTTCCCCGACAGGGAGAAAACTTTTACCTGATGTATATGGAAGATATTATAAAGGCGAATATCAACCGTATGTTTCCGGGCTATGATTTGGATTGCAGTTATTGTTGCAAGATATCTCGTGACGCCGATATTTTCGTGGATGATGCAACCAGTTCCGAAGTAATGGTGGAACAGTTGCGTAAAAAGGTGAAAAAGCGTAAAATAGGTGCTGTATGCCGTTTTGTGTATGACCGAAAGATGCCTGCGGATTATCTGGAGTTTCTGGTCGATGCATTTGGCATCAATCGTGATGATTTGGTTCCGGGAGACAAACACTTGAACTTGGAGGATTTAGCTCATCTGCCTAATCCCAGTAAGGAACTTTGTACCCAATTGAAACCTCGTCCCATGACATTGAATTGTTTGGATGAGAAAGAATCCATATTCCGTTATGTGAGCAAGAAGGATTTGATGTTGCATTTCCCTTATCATTCTTTTGAACATTTCATCCATTTCCTGTATGAGGCCGTTCATGATCCGTCCTGTAAGGAGATCATGATTACCCAATATAGGGTGGCGGAAAACTCGGTTGTTATCAATACGCTGATTGCTGCTGCGCAGAATGGTAAAAAAGTAACTGTTTTTGTAGAACTTAAGGCCCGTTTTGACGAAGAAAACAATTTGGCTACCGCCGAGATGATGAAGCGGGCGGGGATACATATTATTTTCAGTATACCGGGATTGAAAGTGCATGCCAAGGTGGCACTTGTACTGCGGTATAACAAAGAGGGAAAACAGACTCGCAGCTATGCTTATATCAGTACCGGAAATTTCAATGAGAAGACTGCCCGGATATATGCTGATTCCGGTTTGTTCACTTCCAACGAGATTATTGTGAATGATCTGTATACTTTATTCCGGGTATTACAGAAAGAAGTGACTGAACCCAAATTCAAGCGTTTGTTGGTAGCCCGTTTTAATCTGCTGCCGGAACTGAGAAGACGTATCGGATATGAGATAAATATGGCAAAGGCGGGAAAAGAAGCGCGGATTATCTTGAAAATGAATGCGCTGCAAGATCCTGCATGATAGATGAATTATATAAGGCTAGTGAGGCAGGAGTGAAAATAGACTTGATAGTACGTGGTATCTGCTGCTTGATTCCCAATCAGCCTTATAGCAGAAATATCCGTATCACTCGCATTGTGGACAGCTTTTTGGAACATGCCCGGGTGTGGTATTTCCACCATGGAGGAAAACCGTTTCTGTTCATGGGTTCGCCGGATTGGATGAGGCGCAACCTGTACCGGCGTATAGAGGCCGTTACCCCCATTCTTGACGAAGATCTGAAACAACAACTGATAGATATGCTGGCTATTCAGTTGAAAGATAACAGAAAAGCCGGTTGGGTGGATGAAAATCTGAATAATGTGTTGAAAAGGAATCCGGAAGAAGAACCGGTACGGGCGCAATATGCTTTTTATGAATACTTGAAGGGGAAGAATAAATGAAGAATATGAAATAACATATTTTATCTTATTTGAAATGATTATCCGCAATCATACCACCGGATGATAAATGGAAATTTATAAAACGGGGGGATGGAATGCGAACTACACGGACGAAGCGGACAAAAACGGACTTAAAATTTAAATTTGTACTTGCAAACCCAATGACAGGTAAAGTAAAAAAATCCGTGTTCCATCCGTCATCCCATTCTATAAACAAATATTTTGTGGTATGATTGAGGATTATCATTTCATATATTCCCAATGGAATGGACTTTTACATATTTGTCTGCCCGAACCACCGTCCACGACTCCGGAAGTAATGCACCGTAAGTTCGGGCTGAAAAATCCTTCAGATTTTTCAGCCCAATCCCAAGGAGGATATAGCGGATAGTTTAGTTTTGACACATCCGGTTTTAACAGGTCTGTTTGTAAAAGATATGTAAGATGCGGCGATGCATGATACATAATGATTATCCGCCATCATACCACCGGATGATAAATGGGAATTGATGGATGGAACGCGGATTTATTTCGTTCTATAAATTAAAATTGGAACACAAATGATACAAATTAATAACAGTACAGCATGGATATAAACCTGCCGGAGGTTAGATTTGTGTCATTTGCGTTCCGGTTTAACCGATAAATAATTGATATTGTTATGAAAAAATTATATATAACTTTCTGCCTCTTACTGGTTTCTCTTTGCATACATGCACAGATGATTAGTGGAATAATAGTGGATAAAAAAAACAGCCACTAGAGTTTGCCAATATAGTGTTGTTTTCTTTGCCTGATTTTACTTTTTTACAAGGTACTATCAGTGATCAAACCGGAGCTTTTAATATAAAATCAAATGAAACAAAAGGAGTATTACCAATTTCTTCAGTTGGCTATTCCACTATTCTCCTACCTTGCACTAGTTCAAATATGGGAACAATACAACTATATTCAGATGCGCAACTATTATACTCTCGTCCATATTATGCTCAGTTGCGAAGTAATGTAATGTATATTAATCGGTATACATATGAGGGTGGTAATCCATTTTTATTACCTTCTTTATCTCATAATATAACTTTAGGAACAACTTATAAATGGGTATACTTATCAGCCGGATATCAATATATTAAAGATGCGATTATTTCTTTTAGTGGAGCTTATTCAGAAGATGATCCTACGATTGCTTTAATTAATATGATTAATGCACCAGACTATGATAAGATTTTTGCCTCGCTGGTTTTATCACCTACTATGGGGCTTTGGTCTCCACAGAACAAAAGAATCGTATGTAATAAAAAACTTAGTTTGACGGCTAAGGGGTTCAATCTGCCCCTATGGAATAATTGGACTTGGCTTGCTCCATTCATTTCCGTCTTAGCTGTGTTACCATTTCCCTGAACCAGGGATAATTTAGCCAGATATATTCATACCAGCGGTTCAGTCTTCTTTTCCATTTCCTACTCCACGGATACAACTCCCACCATTTTAGTTGAAAATCCGTTTTCTGCATAAATTCGTGGGTGGGAAACAGAGTAAGAGTTATTCCTCTTATCCATAATGTTTTCATTTGGTTTTCCCAATATTGCATAGGGCCGAATCCCGGCTCCCAAATAATGAAGCGGCCTTCATGAATGCCATAGCAAACCACATATCCCGGTACTTCGAAATCATTGATGGCAAAAAGTATGGCAGGAAATTTTCTGGTGGACAATTGTTCCATGTTCTGCAAGCAGATTTCCGCTTCCATTCCTGCACGTATAGCTGCCTGTTTCATACCCATCAACGTATATTTTCCATCTACTTTACACCATTCGGCTAGTGTGCGTGCATCTTGTTGACCGCCATAGTATTTCATGACAGTGAGCAGACAGGCCACTTCCATGGGACATTCGTCACTGGAACGGACAAATGATTTTTTTATTCTGTCAAGTTCGTCTTCAGTCATAACTTAATTTATTTTTCATGGCAGGAGCAAAACAGCAACGCGGATCGGGAAAATCCCAACAATCCTTTCCATAAGCTTTTATGATATCACTCCAGCAACGGTTCTGATAACTGAAACAGTCTTCAAAAAGACGGCATTCCCTGCATGGACTCTCTTTGTTGATATCCTGACGTGACAAGGAACAAAGGTGCAAGGCTTGAGGGGAATGCCAGACTTCTTTCAGACTTTGTGTGGTTACATTCCCTATGATAAATTGTGGATGCCAGTAAAGTTGCTCGCATACAGTCACTTTGCCATCAGGCAATATAAACATATGAGTGGTCAATGCAGAGCATTCGCTTCCTTTGAAACACCGGCTTCCACCCCAGGTATCTTGATAGTTTTTATCGGTTACTTCTTTCCCTAAAATCACGGGAAAGGAAACCTGTGTGAGAAGAGGGCGTATTTGGTTGAATACCTTTGTAATTTGCGCTTTAGTAGGTTTCAAATGCGAAAATACATTATACTCTTTGTATATGGAATTACTGGCGGGGATAATACGCCAGTCGCGTATATGCTTCAGATGAGATAATTCATGCAGTAATTCCGCCAAGACATTCACTTGGCAATTGTAGTTGGTCAGCACAGATGAAATCTGATAATTCAGTCCGCTGTCATCCAGTAATTGCAGGCCGTGAAGCATCTCTTTGGCATAATTCCCGTTTACTCCCAGCGAGGCAGTCAGTATTTCGGAATGAATGGCATCCAGTGAAATTTGAACAATTCCCTGATACCCTGTTTCCTGTACATCTTGCAATAGTTTTTGGGTTACAGGCATTTTGGTCGATATGAATTCGGGGGCAATACCCCGTTTTACCAATTCTTTTAATATGATTTTCCAGTCTTTATGCAGGAATATTTCACCACCTATCAGATTTACTTGTTGTACTTGCAGGTCTGAAGCTTCCTTGATCAGCTCCATCATGCGTTGGGTGGTGAGTGGGGATTTTATTTGCGTTGATGTATCTGCATAGCAATACTTACAATGCGTGACACATTGGTTGGTCAGCATGAATGTGAGGAGCAACGGACCGGAATACAGCCTTCTTGTAGTAAGATCCAGTTTTTTCCAGACAAAAGAATTTGCTTGCAGCCGGTCAAAACGCAATGCTTTGCCTGCCTTTTCCGCTTCAATCAATATACGTTTGGGAAAATAAATTTCTCCCTGCTGGGAGGAGGTATAAATGGGGGGCGGATTATCAATGAAGTCCGATACCCATTTGATCATCTCCTCCTTGCTCCGGCAGAAGAAGTCGCACAGCAGAGGGAGAGTTGTCTGCAAAGGTCTGTCATACGTGAAAAAACTCAGCATGACAGCTTGCAGCGGGTGAATAAAAGTATGCCAGTTCCGGGAGCAGTCGGTATCTGTCCCCGCACTGGAGAATAATGCGACCCTGTGAATATCATGTCTCAGATGATAATGAGGGTTCAGCACATATACTTTATTCATTTCCGGTATTTTCATCTTGTGTTTTTGTAGGATCGACGAATCCGCCTGTATAGCATCCCAGGCCACATTTGGATAACTCCTTGTCATCTATGCCACCTTGTACGTCCATCAGTTCGTTCAAGTCCAATAATTGTTCTTCTTCAGAATAGTTGATGTATTCCGGTTTCTGGCCGTTTTCTTCTTCTTTCTTCATATCATGTGTTTTTTATAAAGGTTATGAATCGGTTTATTTTTCCTTGAAAAGTTCGTATATAGGTGCGAAAATCCTGCTCAGAATGCTTCGGCTCGAAGTGATGATTTCAGCTTTGCCGGACAGATCTATTTCATATTTTATTTCTTTATGGTTTGTGGTTGTCAGCCCTTCCGGAAAAGCGACTTCCACCGCATAGCTTTTATTGTACGGAACAAAAGAAATGGATGCTATTTTTCCCGGCAGCACTCCATAGGAGTGAGTAGGATATTTATTCAGTTCTATATTTACTTTGTCTCCCACTGCTACTTCCGCCACTTCATCCTGTGACAATCTGATATGTCCCAAAGGATTTGCCTGTTGTTTAGAGATAACGGTGCACAGGGTGTCCCCTTCATTCACCCGGTGGCTCATGCCCCAGCTTTTTCCCCATACCACTATGCCGTCATGTCGGCTTTTTATCAGGTATTTATTCTCCCAGGTCCTGAGGCTGTTTACCATATTCTCGTAGGCCAGTTCCAGCATCCTCCTGTTTTTCCCCATTTCCATCTTATGGTTTATCTCCAGTTCGAACTCTTCCCGTTTTACTTTGAGTATTTCCAAAGCATTCGCCTGTTTGGATTCATTCAGTATTTTCAGTTCATCATCCAGGAACTTCTTTTTCTGCGGATACAAGTCGAATTCCTGATACATGACACAGGTACGTACCGCTTGGGTGAATTGCTCGTATGCCGGAGCCATTTCCCCCATAATCAGATTGAACGGATAATCTTGCAGATAGTTGATGTCATTGGTTCTGTAATACCATTCTATGTTGGTAAGTACGTTACAGAATGTCTGCACATCCTCTAGTGAGGCCGTGTTTTTCAGTATGCCCAATGTGTCATTCCGTTTTACCTGCGATTGGTTTTCTATGAAGAAACGTTCTATCATTCCTCCCTGATTGGCGGTAATCCATTCCACACTACCCATATCATCAATGGTGACGGCTTTCTTTATTGTATCGGGATATTTAAACAAGGCGGTTCCGGCAACCAGAAACACGATAAGACCATAAACGATATAGCTTCCCGTATGTATCAGCCATTGGGGCATATCGCCCAACATATCGTTGTTTTCCCGGCTATATACCTCCACCTTTCCGGCATCTTCAGTTTCAGGTTTGTAGATTTTCTCCATACCTTCTTGCTATTATTTCTCAATTTTTAATTCTCAATTTTCTGATTTCCTAAGCACTCAGCTCCAACTGATTCTTTACCAGTCTGTAGTAATCTCCCTGTCGGGTAATCAGTTCATCGTGCGTTCCCTTTTCGGTTATCTCCCCCTCTTTCAACACCACTATTTGGTCGGCATTTTTTACGGTGCTCAGGCGGTGGGCTACGATAACTACTGTTTTGTCCTTGAAGAACTTCTCCAGATTACCTTGTATTACTTTTTCATTGTCCGTATCGAGGGCATTGGTAGCTTCGTCGAAGAACAGATAATCGGGATTACGGTAGATGGCGCGTGCTATCAGGATGCGTTGTTTCTGTCCCTGGCTCAGTCCTTGTCCCGTATTGCCTATTTTCGTATTGTATTTCAGAGGCAATGATTCTACAAAGTCGCGTATGTTTGCCATTTCCACGGCATAGAGCAACCTTTTCTTGTCTATCATGTTTCCATCCGGAACGATGTTATTGGCTATGGTATCTCCAAAGATAAACCCTTCCTGCATCACCACGCCACAATGCTTGCGCCACTCTTTGAAACTGATTTTCTGTAGCGATTGCCTTCCTATGGTAACCGTTCCTTCCGTGGGAGGATAGAATCCCAGCATCAGTTTAATCAGTGTTGTTTTTCCGCTTCCGCTGAGGCCTACGATGGCGGTGGTTTTTCCGGCGGGTATATCCAGTGAAAGCCCTTTGATGATTCGTTTTGATTTTTCGGAACCATAGGTGAAGATGACATTATTCAGCCGGATGGGGTCTTTGCCGGATATTTCAGTTTCCTGATCCATGCCTTCCGTTTCCTCATCGGGCTTGCCATGTATCTCGCCCAAACGCTCCAGACTCAGTTGGGCGTCCTGCGTATCTTGCATGAAAGATACAAACTGAGTAACAGGGCCTTGCATCTGTCCGATGATATACTGTATGGAGAGCATTACGCCCAACGTGATACTTCCATGCAGTACGGCGGTGGCTGAAAGGACGGTAATCAATACATTTTTCACCTCGTTGATAAGTACTGCCCCCACCTGTTGCCACTGCCCCAAGTTGAGTGAACTCATATTAATGCGGAACAGAGAAGCTTGTATATTTTCCCATTCCCAGCGTTTCTGCTGCTCGCAGCCCAGCAACTTTATATCCTGCATGCCGTAGATAAGCTGCATCAGATTGTTCTGATTGACAGACATCTGCTCGAAATTTTTTCGGTTGAGGTCTGCCCGTTTTCGCATGAACAACTTCACCCAGCCTATATATGCCAGACTGAACAGAATAAAAATCAGGAATATTTTCCAGCTGTAAATAGCCAGCACAATACCGAAGATGACTACTGTAAGGGTGGAGAACAGTATGTTGAGCACAGACTGAGTAAGGAAACTTTCTATCCGGTTATGATCTCGATACGCCGTATCAAGTCACCGGCCAGTTTACTGTCAAAGAACCTCATGGGCAGCCGCATCAGCTTGGAGAGGAAATCCGAGATGAGTGACACGTTGACACGCGTACTGATGTGGAGCAGTATGCAACGCCGGATTACCTCGATAAGTGTGCGGCTGAATACCAACATGAGCTGGGCTGCCAGAATTAACTGGATAAAGTTCAAATTACGGTGTCCTATGCCTTGGTCTACAATGGTTTGTGTAAGAAAAGGAAAGACCAGTTGCAGCAAACTGCCTGCCAGCAGTCCGATAACGAGTTGCATCATAGCCTTTTTGTATGGGCGGACATAGTGGAACAGATACCACAATGACAGCTTTTCATATTTTATCGGTTCTGCCTCATAAAATTGCGGTGTGACATCCAGCAGCATGGCGATTCCCTTTTCTATTCCCCCTTGGGTAGTGCTGATCCAGCACTTTTTCAGTTCTTGTTCTTCATATTTCAACAGTCCGTAAGCCGGATCGGCAATGTAGAACCAAGTTTTTCCTTTTTTCTTTTCTATTTTGTAAAGCACTACAAAGTGCTCTTGATTCCAATGGATGATGCAGGGCAGTTTGGATTGTTGTTTCAGCTTATCCATAGAGGTGCGGATGCCCGTGGCACGCAATCCTATACTGCTGCCGCTTCGCTGATGCCCAACAGGTTCACCCCGGTACGCTGTATGTAGGATTGTTCGCGGAGTTGTTGCACGGAGAATGTTTTGCCATAATATTTGGCTATCATTCTCAGGCAAGTGGGACCGCAGTCCATACCGTCCAATTGTTTATAGAAAGGAAATTTGCTCATAATCGTTTCTTCTGTTTTACTTTGCGTGTCAGCCGATTTGTTAGTTTACCACAAGTTACACACAGCGGAATCGTGCAAAGCATAAGAATCAGCTTGCTGGGATTAAGCGTGCGTTAATTCGTGTAATTTGTGGTGAGTATGGACTGTGGTTAACCTATGCAATCCATTGTTTCAATGAATCGTATAGCCCTTTGTTACTATAATAATAGGTTTTGGCAGATCTGTCGTAAAGTATCACTATATTGAGCTCATTACGCATATAATCCATATATTCAAAAAACGTAGAGCGTGCTACACCTACCTTTGTTGCAAATTCTGCGGCTGTGCCTGTTTTTCTAATATGGATAAGATAATCCATATAGAAAATCTTCTTTAGGTCAACTTTTATCATTATATTTTTTCTTTTAAGAGTTAGATTCCAAAGACTCCCGTTAAGTAATTACCTTGGTTATTGGCCATTTGCAGCGTATATTGTCCAGAAGTAAGATTTCCTATTCGGATTACCATATAGGCTGTTTGTGACTCTGAGAAGGTTTGGCGATACACTTCTTCTCCTGTGCTGCTGGTAATGGTAATGGTGATGTCGCAGTTGGGAGAGGGATTCTCAATGTAGATGGATTGGGAATCGTAAGAAGCGGTGGGGATGGGAGAGAGGCTTCTTGCTTTTACTTCCCAACGTCCATTTAAAGGTAAATTTTTTGTAGTCTCAGAGAATGCATATATGTTTTGCATTGATAGGCCACTTAATAGTATGGTAAGTAATGCCATACGTAAGCTTAAAATCTACCCGTTGGCGGAATTAAGCCAGTGCATACTTGACTCTTCCAATGGGTCTATTATTAATGTGATTTAAATATTGCATTGCCGTAAAGGCACTGATTTTACCGATAATTCTTGTAAACAATCCTACTG